>Ga0209061_1000422_pt1 | contig 110365 bp, 100 predicted proteins | sample Coa_R1_10_FD_187157 | JGI IMG/M metagenome (GOLD analysis project Ga0209061, IMG submission 187157) | Surface soil microbial communities from Centralia Pennsylvania, which are recovering from an underground coalmine fire - Coalmine... | ecosystem: Environmental > Terrestrial > Soil >... | reverse complement strand
CGCACCCTTGCCGCCGCCCAGCGCCTCTACGAGGAGCACAAGGCGATCACCTACCCCCGCACCAACTCCCGGTACCTAAGCGGCGACATGGTCGCCGAGATCAAGCCGGTCGCCGAGCTGCTTGCCGCCCACTCCGCCTACGCAAAGGGGGCAAAGTACGTCCTCGGCCTCGACCTCCTGCCGCTTGGGCGGGTGGTGAACGACGCGCGGGTCAGCGACCACCACGCGATCATCCCCACCAACAGCCCCCACAAGCTGGAGAAGATGTCGGAGGACGAGCGGCGGGTCTTCGACCTGGTCGCCCGCCGGTTCCTTGCCGTCTTCCATCCGGAGGCCCGCTACGAGCAGACCCGGGTGGAGACGGTGGTTGCCGAACACCTCTTCCGCTCCAGCGGCCGGGTGGTGATCGAGCCGGGCTGGCGGGCCCTCTACGACCAGCACAAGGAGGGCGGCGCCCAGGAGGAGGAGCGGGAGGAGGAGCGGCTGCTGCCGCCCCTTGCCCAGGGGGAGCGGGTGCGCGCGGAGGACCTCTCCGTCTCCCGGAAGGAAACGAAGCCGCCCCGCCGCTACACCGACGCCTCCCTGCTTGCGGCAATGGAGACGGCCGGCAAGCTGGTCGAGGACGAGGAGCTGCGGGAGGCGATGAAGGACTCCGGGATCGGCACCCCCGCCACCCGGGCGGCGATCATCGAGCGGTTGATTGAAGTCGGCTACCTGGAGCGGGACGGCCGCACCCTGGTCCCGACGGAGAAGGGTATGAACGTGATCAAGCTGCTGGAAAGCCACGCCCTCACCTCGCCGGAAATGACCGGCGACTGGGAGCGGCGGCTGGCGGCGATCGAGCAGGGCTCCGACTCCCGGGAGCGGTTTATGGCCGACATCGCCGAGTTCACGAAAAAGACGGTCGACGACCTCGATCGGAAGCTGAACGGGGTGCGGATCCCCCGCGCCAGGCTTGGCCCCTGCCCCGTCTGCGGTCGGGAGATCGTCGAGAACCGCAAGGGGTTCTCCTGCTGGTCGCCGGATGATCCCGGCTGCGGCTTCGTGATCTGGAAGTCGAAGAGCGGCAAGCAGCTGTCCGCGGCGATCGCCAAGGAACTGATCAAGCACGGCCGGACCAAGCAGCAGGTGAGCGGCTTCCGCTCCCGCTCCGGTCGCAGCTTCCGGGCCCGCCTCGCCCTCTGTCAGGACGCCGAGGGCCGCTGGCGGGTCGAGTTCGACGAGCCGTGGGCCCGGGAAGGGGCAAAGCCGCCGGAAGAGGAGCCGCAGGAGCTGCCGGCGGCAACGGCCGCCTAGCTTCCGCGCGCTGGACGGCCGCTCTGCGCGGCAAGGGGGGCGGCTTGCTTTCGCCAACGGTTGCCTTGCCGGCGCAGCCTCTTGCTTGCGCCGGCGGCGAGCCTCGGCCGGCGTGCGGGCTGCCCGCTTGAGGTCCTCTAGGCGGCCCTGCCCTTGGTTGGCCGTCTGCCCTTTGCGGGACGGTGGCCGTTGCCGTTTGCCGTCCGCCCCTCGACCTGCAGCGGCCGCAGGCTCAGCTCCGGGTGGGGCTTTCCCTGATGGGAGCGCAGCCACCGCTCGAACTCGGCCGGCGGCAGGGGCGGGGAGTGGAGGTAGCCCTGGGAGAGGTCGCAGTTGTGGGCGCGCAGGAAGTCGAGGTGCTCCGGCGTCTCCACCCCCTCGGCCACCGTCTCCACGCCAAGGGCGTGGGCCATCACGATCACCGAGCCGACCACCGCCGCCACGTCCTCGTTGTGGGTCGTCTGGGCGATGAAGGTGCGATCGATCTTCAGCGTGTCCCGGGGGAAGCGGGCGAGGTAGGAGAGGGAGGAGTAGCCGGTGCCGAAGTCGTCGATCGCCACCCGCACGCCGATTTCGTGAAGCCGCTTGAGCACCGTGATCGCCGTCTGCGGCTCGGCGTAGACCGACTCGGTCAGCTCCAGTTCAAGGCGCATCGGGTCAAGCCCGGTCTCCTCGAGGACGCCGGCGACGTAGTCGGTGAGGTCCCGCTCCTGGAGCTGGCGGGCCGAGAGGTTGACCGCAACCCTTACATCCAAACCGCTCTCCTGCCAGCTACGGGCCTGTTTGCAGGCCTGGGCCAGCACCCATTTGCCGATCTCGACGATCGCCCCGGAGCGCTCCGCGGTTGGGATGAACTCGTCCGGCGGCACCCGGCCAAGGGCGCCGCTGTTCCAGCGGATCAACGCCTCGGCGCCGGCCACCTGCTCGCCGGGGAGGTAAAGCATCGGCTGGTAGTAGAGGGTGAACTCGTCCCGTTCAAGGGCGGTGTTCAGCCCTTCGACGATCTGTTCGTAGCGGTGCTGCTGGCTGTTCAGGGTTTCGGCGCTGAAGGCAAGCCGCACCCGCTTGCGGGAGGCTTCGCTGCCGGCCTTGCGGGCGGCCTGCTCGGCGGCGCGCAGCAGCCGCACCGGCCGGTCGCCGTCGTGGGGGTGGACGGCAACGCCAAGGTTCACCTCGGCGTAGATCGGCAGCTTGCCGTCGAGAAATGGCCGTTGGAAGGCGTCAAGCAGGGAGCGGGCGTAGGAGACGGCGTCGGCGGGGTGGTAGATCGAGTTGACCAGGACGGCAAACTCCCCTTCGCCCATGTAGCCGATCACATCGCCATCCCGCAGCCGGGCCGCAATCCGCTCGGCGCAGTGGCGCAGGAGGGAGGGGGAGGGGGGCTGCGGCCGCTGGCCGTTTGTTTCGCCCACAGAAAGCCAGAAGAGCGCCAGGGGCCGCTCCCGGTCCGCCGCCTCGATCAGCGCGTCCTCCAGCTCGCCGGTCAGCTCCTCCCTGGCGATGATCCCCAGCGGCACGAGCGCCTGGTTGCCCTCCCCCGGCGGGCCGTTGCGGCGGATGTACCTCACCGACCTGCTCCTTGCCTGGCGCGCTGATCAGCCAACTTGATCCTTCCCTCCCGACTGAACCTTTGTGTGAAGCTGCATCCCTTCCCGGCGCAGCGGCTTGGCAGGTCGCCGGGATCTTCCGTCGGAAGATATCTCGGGCCAAGCCGATCAAACGTCGAGAAAGAAGCCAACAGGCTAGACGGATGTCCTAACTCCCACCCGTCCGGCCTACCCTCCACCATCTTGACCGTGGTTGCACGCGGGCCGGAGCAGCTGGTCAGCGCTGCCGTTGGGCAGCGGCTTGCCGCCGCCCTTGCCGCCGGGGGACGGGTGAGGCTGGTGGTGCCAAGCAGGCAGGCCGTCTCCCCCTACCGGCTTGCGATCGCCCGGCTTGGCCGGGGGATCGGCGTGACCGTCTCCCCCCTGGTGGGCGAGGTCTACCGACAAGCCGGTGCGCTTGGCAGGCCGGCCGTCGGGCGGATGGCCAAGGCGGCGCTGCTGGTGGCGCTCCTTGAGGAGGAGGGGCTCCCTGCGATCCCCGGGGCGCTGGCGGCCCTGTTCGGCGATCTCGGCTGGCAGGGGGTGGGGCCGGCGCCGGTCGAGGCGCTTGCCGGGGAAGGCGGCAGCGGCGAGCTGGCAACCGTCGCCCGCCTCTACCGCCGCTACCTTGGCCTGCTCGCCCGCCTTGGCCTTGCCGATCGGGACCAGCTGTGCGGCCGGGCGCTGCGGCGGCTGGCTGACGGGGGGGAGCAGCTCGTTGTCGTGGCGGGATCGATCGACGATCGGGTTGCCTTTGCCCAGAGGGCCTTTGCCCGGGTTGCCCGCGCCGTCGTCGATGTCGGCGGCGAGCGGGGAGCGCTGATGCCGCTTGGCTGCGCCAGCCCCCTCGAGGAAGCCGAGGTCGTCGCCCAGACCGTCCTGGCGCGGCTTGAGGAGGGCCGCCCTGCGCTGCTTGTCGCCCGGCGGGTGGCCGCCGCGGCGCTGCGGCTCCAGGGTCCCCTTGCGCAGCGGGGCATCCACCTCTCCTTTCAAACGACCTTTCCCCTCCTCCAGACGCCGGCCGGCAGCGCCCTGCGCGGCGCCCTGCTTGCCGCCCGCGGGGAGGGGGAGGCCGACGACCTCCTTGCCCTGCTGCGGCTGACGGGCGAGGAGGCGGCCCTCTGGTGGGAGGAAGCGGAGGCGGTGCGGTTCGGGCTGGAGGAGGCCGCCGAGCTTGCCCTCCAGCTGGAGGGCAAAGGGGAGCCCACCCTCGCGCAGCTGCGCGCCGCCGAGAACCCCTACCCGCTGCTTGCCGACCTCGCCCGCCAGCTTGCCTTTGCAATCGCCGAGCGGGCAAGGGCGCGGCCCTCGCCGCTTGCCGTCGCCCAGGGGCGGGGGGCGGTCCAGGCGGCGGCCGGCCTTGAGGAGGCGGCGGCCCTCGTCGAGCGGCTTGGCCGGCTGGAGGCTTCCCTTGGCCGGGCGGCAGCCGGCCTTGCCGCCGTCGAGGCGACGTTGCGCTCCGCCGGCTGTCCCTTTCAGTCCCTGCCCCCGCCGACGGCAACGGCCGTTGCGCTGATGGCGCCCTGGGAAGCCGGCGGCCTGCGCTGCGCCGAGCTGTTTGCGCTTGGCTGCGAGCGGGGGCTGCTCCTTGCCGACCCGCCCCACTTTGCCGCCGCCCGGCGGCTGCTGGAAGAAGCCGGCCTGCTTTTCCCCCGCGGGGAGCCGTTGGCCCGGGAACGGGAGCTGCTCGAGCGGCTGGCGGAGCTTGCCCCAACCGTTCACCTCTGCCACGCCCAGGCCTCCGAGACGGGTCGCGCCCTGCTGCCCGAAGGGGCTGCCGTCGAGCTGCTGGCGGCGGCGCCGCCGGCCCGCCGGCCCCCCGCCGCCCAACCGTTTCCGGCCGCCCTTGGCGAGGCCCTGGAGCGGCTTGAGTCGCCGGAGGGACCGGTTCGGGCAACCGAGCTGGAGACCTACCTGCGCTGCCCAAACCGCTGGCTGATCGAGCGCCGTCTGGCCCTTGGCGAGGTTGCCGAGGAGCGGCTTGACCGCCGGGAGGGGATGTTGCTGCACGAACTGCTTGCCGAGGTCCTCCGGGGGCTGGCGCAGCGGCGCGGCGAGGGCGGCCTTGACGAGGGGGCGGCGGCCGAAGGACTTCAGCTTGCGCAGGAGCTGCTTGCCGCCCGCCGCGGCCGCTACGGCGGCGGCCCGCTCGAGCGGCTGTTGCTTGCCGGCGCCGAGCAGAAGGCGAGGCGGCTGATCCCCCACTGCCTTCGCCAGCTTGCCGGCAGGAGGCTGGTTGGGGTGGAGGTTGAGTTCGGTCCGGGGCGGCCGCTGCCGCCGCTTGCAATCGGCGGGGTGGAGGTGACCGGCAGGATCGATCGGATCGACCTCGACGAGGAGGGGGAGGCCGTTGTCGTCGACTACAAGCGGAGCCTCGATTCAAGGAGCCACCCCCAGGCGAAGTGGTGCGAGAGCGGCACGATCCAGGTGGTCCTCTACATGGAGGTTGCCAGGCGCCACCTCGCCCTGCCGCCGGCCGCCGGCCTCTACCAGCCGCTCACCGGTCGGGAGCTGCGGCCGCGGGGGCTGGCGCGCAAAGCCGATCGCCGGCTTGGGCTTGCCCGCCCCGACATCCTTGCCGCAGAGCAGTTTGAGGCGGTGCTGGACCACGCCCTCACCCTTGCCCGGGAGGCTGCCGAAGGGCTTGCCGCCGGCCAACTGGGCGCCCGGCCGAAGACCTGCAGCCGGGAAGGCTGCGCCTATCCCCAGCTATGCCGATGGCTGCAGGGGAGCTGAACGAGGAGCAGCGCGCCGCCCTCGCCCTGGGCGGCAACGTCGTGCTTGTTAGCGCCGGCCCCGGCTCCGGCAAGACGCGGCTGGTGGTCGCCAAGCTGGCGGCCGCGCTGCGGGAAGGGATCGCCCCGGAGCGGGTGGTGGCGATCACCTTCACCGTCCGCGCCGCCGCCGAGCTGCGCAGCCGGCTTGCCCAGGAGCTTGGCCCGGCCGCGCCGCTGGAGCGCTTTGCCCACATCGGGACCTTCCACGGCTACGCCGCCAACCTGCTTCGGCGCCGCCGGCTTGCGGTCGGCCTTGGCGAGCGGGTCGAGGTCCTGGAGGAGGGGGAAGCCGACCTGCTGCGCACCCGGGCGCTGCGCCGCTGCCTTGGCGAGCTCCCCGACCCCATCCTCGCCGAGCTTGCCGGCTTCTCCTTCCCCGATCTGCGCTCCCTGGTCGTCGGGGACCTCTACCAACCGCTGCGCACCGCCGGCCAGCCCTCCCCCCAGCTGCCGCCCTGGCGGGAGGGGTCGGGCCCGCAAGGGCTGGCCGGGGCGGTGGCCGCGCTCCTGGAGCGGTTTGCCGCCGACTACGCGGCGCTCAAGCGGCCACGGGGACTGCTTGACTTCGATGACCTCGAGCTGCTTGCGCTGAAGCTGCTGCGGGAGGGGGGGTTGCCGGAGGGGGAGCGGCCGGAGCTGGTTGTCGTCGACGAGTTCCAGGACGTCAACCGGCGGCAGTGGCAGCTGCTTGAGCTGCTTGCGCCAAGGCAGCTGTTTGCGGTTGGCGACCGCCGCCAGGCGATCTACCGGTTCCGCCACGCCGATCCGGGGATCATGGCGAGGCTGGAGGAGCGGCTGGCCGCCCGGGGAGCCGTTGCAACCCTGCCCACCAACCATCGCGCCCGTCCCGAGCTGGTTGAGTTCGTAAACGCGGCGTTTGCGCAGCGGGAGGGGTTTGGCAGGTTGGTTGCCTTCCGTCCGGCGGCCGGCGAGCGGCGGATCGAGCTGCTGCTCTGCCCGAAGAACCTCGAGCGGCGGCAGGGGCTTGAAGGGGCCCTTGGGCGGGCGCCCGGCTTTCGCCAGGCCCAGGCCCTTGCCGTGGCTGGGCGGGTTGCCGAGCTGCTTGGCGAAGGGGTGGCCGGGGAGGAGGTGGCCGTTTTGGTGAGGACCCGCAACCAGCTTCCCGCCTACGTCGAGGCCCTTGAACTTCACGGCATCGCCGTCCACCAGGGGGGTGGCTTCTGGAGCGATCCCGCCGTCGAGGCCCTCCTCCTCTACCTGCGAGCGGCAGCCAACCCCCGGGACGGCATCGCCCTGCTTGGCTGCCTGGCAAGCCCCCTTGGCGGCCTGCGCCCAGGCGACCTGGAGGGGCTTGCCGGACGGGAGGTGGGCGAGCTCGAGCGGGAGCTGCGCCACCTTGCCGAGGGCAAGCGGCCAAGCCGGCTCTTTGCGGCGATCTCCCTCGGTCGGCGGCTGCTTGCCACAGACGGGATTGCCGCCAGCCTTGAAGCGGCCCTCCCCCTGCTGCCCGCCGCCGGCCGCCGGCCGGCCGTCGGCGCCCTGCTGGAGGCCGTCCGCCACTTCGAACGGCGGCACGGCGCAAAGGTCCGGCGGTTCCTCCGCTACGCCCAGACGGCGGCGGCGGAAGCCGAACGGGAAGGAAGCGGCGCGGAGGGGCCGGCGGGGATGGTCAGGGTGCTGACGATCCACGGGGCAAAGGGGCTTGAGTTCGAGGTCGTCTGCCTTGTCGATCTCGATGCGCCCCGCAGCCGGTCAAACGTCCCCCTTGCGCTCCTTGGCGAGGAGGGCTTTGGCCTGGTCTGGCGGGAGGAAGGGGAGCGGCAGCCCTCCCCGGCCTACCAGCGGCTCGCCCAGGAGCGGGACCGCGAGGAGCAGGCCGAGGAGGAACGGCTCCTTTACGTCGCCCTGACCAGGGCGAAGGAGCGGCTGGTGATCGCCGGCCAGCTGGGAAAGGAGGGCTTCGTCAAGCGGCTTTGCGCTGCCGCCGGGGTGGAGGAGCCAAACGAGGGCAGGCCGCAGGTGGAGGGCCGGCTGGCAAGTGCCACCTACCTGTCGGCCGTCCCCCAACCACCCCGGCGGCCGCCAGCCTCACCTAATGAGGCGACCGACGGCGAGCCAACCCCGCCCGCCGCCCCGAGGTTCATCGCCAGCCGCGCCCTCTCCTTCACCCAGCTGGAGCGGGCGAGAAGCTGCCCGCTGCGGTTCTTCGTGGAAGCCGCCATCGGCCTTGAGCCGGGCGGTCGGCAGGCGGCCGTGGGGGTGGGCAGCCGCCACCTCGGCATCCTCTTCCACCAGCTGATCGCCGAAGGACGCCAGCGGCTGGAGGCAGGGGAGCTTGCCGCGCTGTTCAGGGAGCGGTTTGGGGCGGAGCCGCCCCCAAAGCGGGTTGAGGAGCTCGGCCGGCTGCTTGCCGTCGCCAGGGGGGAGGGGGAGCTGCTTGGCCTTGCCGGCCTGCCGATCGAGCGGGAGGTCCCCTTCTCCCTTGCCCTGCCGGGGCTGGCGGTGCCGGTGGTGGGGGTCTTCGACCTCTACGCCCGCAGCGGGGAGCGGGCCGTGGTCGTCGACTACAAGACCAACCGGCTTGCCGGCGAGACCCCCGACCAGGCGACTGCCAACCGCTACGCCCTCCAGCAGCTGATCTACGGCCTTGCCGCCCTCCAGGGGGGCGCCGCCGAGGTGGAGGTGATCCACTGGTTCCTCCACGCCCCAACGCAGCCGGTTGCCACCCGCTACACCGCCGCCCAGTTCGAGGAGCTGGCCGCCGCGGCGATCGCCTCCCTGGAGGGCGTGCTTGGCGGCGAGCAGCGGCCGGCGCAGGCGCCAAACCGGCGGCTTTGCGCCGGCTGTCCGGCGCGGGGTGGCATCTGCCCCTGGCCGGTTGAGGCGACGGCCGTCCCTCCCCCCTGAGAGCCCGCTTGGCTGCCGGGCGCAGGGCCCGCCAAGCGGCTATGCAACCCGCTCTTTCGCTGCTACGCTTTTTGCGCTTTGCGGTGGCGGCGCAGTGGGGCTTCCGTTGTCCCTGCGGCGCACCGCACCTAGGAGCGGTTTGCCAATGGACGCCTTCAGCAAGGTTCCTGGACAGGTTGGCCTTTACGACCCGCTGAGGGAGCACGACTCCTGCGGGGTTGGCCTTGTTGCCCGCCTGGACAACCGGCCCCGCCACGAAGTGGTGAGGCTGGCGATCGAGGCGCTTGAGAACCTCGAGCACCGGGGGGCGACCGGCGCCGACCAGCTCACCGGCGACGGCGCCGGGATCCTGATGCAGATGCCCGACCGGCTGCTGCGGGAGGAGGTCGACTTCCCGCTGCCGCCTCTTGGCCGCTACGGCGTGCTGGTCTGCTTCCTGCCCCGGGAGGAGGGGCCAAGGCGGGAGCGGATGGCGCTCCTCGAGCGGCTTGTCGAGGAGGAGGGGCAGACGGTGCTTGGCTGGCGGGCGGTGCCGGTCCGTCCGGAGCACACCGGCAAGGTCGCCGGCTCCTGCCGTCCCGAGATCATGCAGCTGTTTGTCGGCGCCAACCGGGAGCTTGCCGAGGCGATTGCCGCCGGCAGGAGGCCTGCCAACTGGTGGGAGCTTGAGGGCGACAACGACCCCCAGGACCGGTTCGAGCGCAAGCTTTACGTGATCAGGCGGCGGGCCGAGCTCCACTGCCAGGAGCATGGCCTCGACGACCTCTACATCGCCTCAAGCTCCTCCCGGACGATCAACTACAAGGGGATGCTGATCTCCTGGCAGCTGCCCCGCTTCTACCCCGACCTGGAGGACGAGCGGACCGAGACGGCAATCGCCCTCGTCCACTCCCGGTTCTCCACCAACACCTTCCCCAGTTGGCCGCTTGCCCACCCCTACCGGGTGATCTGCCACAACGGCGAGATCAACACGTTGATGGGCAACGTCAACTGGATGCGCGCCCGCTACAGCGAGCTCGCCAGCGAGGTGTTCGGCGAGGACCTGGCAAAGGTGCTGCCGTTGATCAAGCCGGGCAACTCCGACTCGGCAACCTTCGACAACGCCCTCGAGCTGCTTTACCTGGCCGGCCGCTCCCTGCCCCACGCCGTGCTGATGATGGTCCCGGAGGCCTACAAGGGCCGCGAGCAGCTCTCCCCGGAGCTTGAGGGCTTCTACGACTACCACTCCTGCCTGATGGAGCCGTGGGACGGTCCGGCGGTGATCGCCTTCACCGACGGGCGGATCGCCGGCGCAACCCTTGACCGCAACGGCCTGCGGCCGGGCCGCTGGCTGGTCACCGACGACGGCCTTGTCGTGCTCGGCTCGGAGGCGGGGCTGCTGGAGATCGCCCCCCAGCGGATCGAGCGGCTGGGCCGGCTTGCGCCGGGCAGGATCTTCCTGATCGACCTTTTGGCCGGCAGGCTGGTTGGCGATCGGGAGGTGAAGGAGCGGCTTGCCAACCGGCGGCCCTACCGCCGGTGGTTTGGCAGGCAGGCCGTTCCCCTTGCCGAGCTTGAAGGGGGCCTGGACGGCCGGCTGGGGCGGCCGGAGGACCTCCACGGCCGCCAGCTTGCCTTCGGCTACAGCCAGGAGGACCTCCGGGTGCTCCTTGAGCCGATGGCCCGCAACGGCGAGGAGCCGGTTGGCTCGATGGGCAACGACCTTGCCCTGGCGATGCTCTCCGACAAGGCGCCGCCCCTCTTCTCCTACTTCAAGCAGCTGTTCGCCCAGGTCACCAACCCGCCGATCGACCCGATCCGCGAGGAGGTGGTGATGAGCCTGCGCACCCTCCTCGGCGGCCAGCACAACCTGCTTTCCGAGAGCGAGGAGCACGCCCGCCAGATCGTCCTGGAGCGGCCCCTGCTCGACAACGAGCAGCTGGAAACGCTGCGCCGGCTCGACGACAACCGGTTCCGCGCCCGCACCCTCGACATCACCTGGCCGGTCGAGGAGGGGGAGGAGGGGATGGAGCGGGCGCTTGAGCGGCTTCACCGGGAAGCCGATCGGGCGATCGCCGAGGGGGTGAACCTGCTGATCCTTTCCGACCGCCAGGCCGGGGAGCGGCGGGCGCCGATCCCCTCCCTGCTTGCCGTCTCCTCCGTCCACCACCACCTGGTCCGGGAGGGGACGAGGCTGCGCTGCTCGCTGATCCTCGAGTCGGGCGAGCCGCGGGAGGTCCACCACTTCGCCACCCTGATCGGCTACGGCGCCAGTGCGATCAACCCCTACCTGATGCTTGAAACGCTGGAGCGGCTGGTTGCCGAAGGGCGGATCCCAAACCGCAAGGCGCCGGTTACCGCCAGCGGCGCCTCCGGCTCCAACGGCCAGGCCGGCGTTGGCGTCCTCGACCTCGCCCAGGCAAAGGCAAACCTCTTCAAGGCGATCGACAAGGGGCTGCTGAAGACGATCTCCAAGATGGGGATCTCGACGATCCAGTCCTACTGCGGCGCCCAGATCTTCGAGGCCGTCGGCCTTGCCAAGGAGGTGGTCGACCGCCACTTCACCGGCACCGCCTCCCGGGTTGGCGGCGTCGACCTGAAGATCATCGCCAAGGAGGCGCTTGCCCGCCACCGCCGCGCCTACCCGCAGGCGCCAAGCGAGCTGCCGGAGACCCGCTCCCCCTCCGGCGGCTCCTACCGCAAGCGGCTGCCGGTTGGCGGGATCTACGCCTGGCGGCGGGACGGCGAGCGGCACATCTGGAACCCGGAGACGATCGCGCTCGTCCAGCACGCCGTCCGCGCCGCCTCAGACGAGCAGGTGGCGGCGGCCCTGAAGGGCGACGGGGGGGCGCTTGGCGAGGTCCGCAACTCCCCCGCCTACGCCACCTACAAGGAGTACGCGCGGAAGGTCAACGAGGAGGCCACCAGGGGCGCCACCCTGCGCGGCCTGATGCGGCTGCGCACCGAGGCCGTGGAGCCGATCCCCCTCGAGGAGGTGGAGCCGGCAAGCGAGATCGTCAAGCGGTTCTGCACCGGGGCGATGAGCCTTGGCTCGATCTCCCGGGAGGCCCACGAGACGTTGGCGATCGCGATGAACCGCCTCGGCGGCCGCTCCAACACCGGCGAGGGGGGCGAGGACCCGGTCCGGTTCACCCCCGACCCCAACGGCGACTCCCGGCGCTCTGCGATCAAGCAGGTTGCCTCGGGAAGGTTTGGGGTGACGATCCACTACCTGGTGAACGCCGACGAGCTCCAGATCAAGATGGCCCAGGGGGCGAAGCCGGGGGAGGGCGGCCAGCTGCCCGGCCACAAGGTCGACGCCTACATCGGCTCGATCCGCCACACCACCCCAGGCGTTGGGTTGATCTCCCCGCCGCCCCACCACGACATCTACTCGATCGAGGACCTCAAGCAGCTGATCTACGACCTCCGCTGCTCCAACCCGCGCGCCGAGGTCTCGGTGAAGCTTGTCGCCGAGGTGGGCGTTGGCACGATCGCCGCCGGCGTCTCGAAGGCAAACGCCGACCGGGTGCTGATCTCCGGCCACGACGGCGGCACCGGCGCCTCGCCGCTCTCCTCGATCCAGGCGGCGGGGGTGCCGTGGGAGATCGGCCTTGCCGAGACCCAGCAGACCCTTCTGCTCAACGACCTGCGCGCCCGGATCGTCGTCCAGACGGACGGTCAGCTGAAGACCGGTCGGGACGTGCTGATCGCCGCCCTGCTGGGCGCCGACGAGATGGGGTTCTCGACGGCGCCGCTGATCGCCACCGGCTGCATCATGATGCGGGCCTGCCACCTGAACACCTGCCCGGTGGGGATCGCCACCCAGGACCCGGAGCTGCGCAAGCGGTTTGCCGGCACTCCGGAGCACGTCGTCAACTTCTTCTTCTTCGTCGCCGAGGAAGTGCGGGAGCTTCTGGCAAGCCTTGGGCTGCGCTCCCTCGCCGAGGCGATCGGCCGGGTCGACCTCCTCGACCTCGATCGGGCGATCGACCACTGGAAGGCGCGCGGCGTCGACCTCAGCCAGATCCTCAAGCCCCTTGAGCTGCCGGCGGGGGCGCCCCGCCGCCGGGTCGAACCGCCGCCGCCGGTGCTGGACGACCACCTCGACTGGCAGCTGCTTGAGGCGGCAAAGGAGCTGCTTGAGCGGCCCACCGAGCCGGGGGAGGCCCCCCAGCGGCTCCAGCTGCGGATGGCGATCCGCAACATCCACCGCTGCGTGGGCGGGATCCTCTCCAGCGAGATCGCCAGGCGGTTTGGCGCCTCCGGCCTGCCCCCCGAGCGCTCCCTGGAGGTTGTCTTCGAGGGCTCGGCAGGGCAGAGCTTTGGCGGCTGGCTTGCCCCCGGCGTCACCTTCATCCTCTACGGCGAGGCCAACGACTACACCGGCAAGGGCCTCTCCGGCGGGGTTGTCGCGGTCCGACCGCGGGAGGGGATGGGCCCCTCCTTCAAGGCGGAGGAGCAGGTGATCGTCGGCAACACCGTCCTTTACGGCGCCACCGCCGGGAAGGCGTTCTTCCGCGGCCAGGCCGGCGAGCGGTTTGCGGTGCGCAACTCGGGGGCCTGGGCCGTCGTCGAGGGGGTTGGCGACCACGGCTGCGAGTACATGACCGGCGGTCGGGTCGTGGTCCTCGGCGAGACCGGCCGCAACTTCGCGGCCGGGATGAGCGGCGGCATCGCCTACGTCCTCGACGAGCACGGTCGCTTCCCCGCCCGCTGCAACATGGGGATGGTCGGCTTTGAAGAGCTCAGCGAGCCAGATGTCCTGGAGCTGCGGGCGATGATCGAGGAGCACCTGCAGTACACCGGCTCGCCGGTGGCAGCCGACGTCCTTGCCCGGTTCGACGAGCTGCTTGCCAAGGGGGCCTTTGTGAAGGTGATGCCCCACGACTACAAGCGGGTCCTTGAAGAAGAAAAGCGGGCCCGGGAAGCGGCCGCGCTTGCCGGCGTGGCCGGCGAGGGCGGCGAGCAGCCGGCGGCGGAGCGAAGCTGATGGGCGAGGTTGGCGGCTTCCTCAAGGCCCCCCGCAGGGGGGCGCTCTACCGGCCGGCGGCGGAGCGCGGCCGCGACTACCTGGAGTTCGTCGCCCCCCTGCCGGAGGGGGAGCTGCGGGCCCAGGGGGCGCGGTGCATGGACTGCGGCGTGCCGTTCTGCCACAACGGCTGCCCGCTTGGCAACCTGATCCCCGACTGGAACGACCTCGTCTACCACGGTCGCTTCCAGGAGGCGATCGAGCAGCTCCACGCCACCAACAACTTCCCCGAGTTCACCGGCCGGCTCTGCCCGGCGCCCTGCGAAGCGGCCTGCGTCCTGGAGATCAGGGAGGGGGAGGCGGTGACGATCAAGCAGATCGAGCAGGCGATCGTCGACCGCGCCTGGGCCGAGGGGTGGATCAAGCCGGAACCGCCCGCAAGCGAAACCGGCTTTGCCGTTGCCGTGGTCGGCTCCGGGCCGGCGGGGCTTGCCGCCGCCCAGCAGCTGCGCCGCAGCGGCCACCGGGTCGAGGTCTACGAGCGGGACGAGGCGGCTGGGGGGTTGATCAGGTTTGGGGTGCCCGACTTCAAGATCGAGAAGTGGGTGATCGAGCGGCGGCTTGCCCAGCTGGTGGAGGAGGGGGTCTCCTTCAACTTCGGGGTTGACGTCGGCCGGGACCTCGACGGCCGGGAGCTTGCAAAGCGGTTCGATGCCGTCGTCCTTGCAACGGGGGCGCGGGTGCCAAGGGATCTGCCGATTGAGGGCAGGGAGCTTGCGGGCATCCACTTCGCGATGGAATACCTCTACCAGCGCAACCGGGCGATCGCCCGCCAGCGGGGCCCCCGGCCGCCGATCCCGCCGCCCGCCCCGGAGCGGGAGATCAGCGCAAAGGACAAGCGGGTGATCGTGATCGGCGGCGGCGACACCGGCGCCGACTGCGTCGGCAACGCCCTGCGGGAGGGGGCCCGCTCGATCCTCCAGCTTGAGCTTTTGCCGATGCCGCCAAAGCGCCGTCCCGACGACCGCACCCCCTGGCCGCTGTGGCCGGCGAAGTTCCGGCTCAGCTACGCGATGGAGGAGGCGCAGGCCGTCGAGGTCGGCAGGCAGGAGTTCTCGATCACAACGATGCGCTTCCTGGAGGGTGAGCGGGGCAGGGTGGGGGGCCTGCTGGTCGCCCAGGCCGAGCCAAACCCGCCCTTCAAGCCGCTGCCGGGAACGGAGCGGGAGCTTGAGGCCGATCTGGTCCTTTTGGCGATGGGCTTCCTTGGGCCGGAGCAGCACCTCCTCGACCAGCTTGGTCTTGAGCGGGACCCCCGCACCAACATCGCCACCAAGCCGCCCTACTGCACCTCGGTGGAGGGGGTGTTTGCCGCAGGGGACGCCCGCCGCGGCCAGTCGCTGATCGTCTGGGCGATCAACGAGGGGCGGCAGTGCGCGCGGGTTGTCGACCGCTACCTGCTCTCCCGCTGCTAGCAGCCCTCCGGGGGCGGCAAAGGGGGGCCGCGCCGAGCCGCTTTCGGTTTTGCCGTCACCGCCCCCCCTTACAGTTCCCCAGCAGAGGATCTTCCGGGCAGAAAGATGGGAGAGCAGATCAACCTTTGCTTTATCGATCCGTACGACGCCGTGCGGGTGATCGCCGACTCGCTTGGCCGGGAGGCCCGCCGTCAGCTTGTCGAGGAGGTGCTTCACGCCTGGGTCGACGAGCTTCCCGAGGAGGAGCTTGCCGACCACTACGCCCGCGCCCTTGCCGAGCTTGACGAGGAAGACCTCCACCTGCTGGCCGCCTGGCACGCCTCGCTGGAGGTCGGGCAGCCGCTGCCAAACGCCGAGTTCCTCGCCGGGGTCTTCCCCTCGCTGGGGGAGAACCGCCGGGAGGCGCTCAAGCTTGCCGTCCGCTTCAAGGGGGAGGAGCCCGCCCAGGAGTACCTCACCGAGCGCCACGCCCTTGAGGTGCTTCTGCCAAACCTCTCCCGCCGGCGGGTTGCGGAGCTGCTCGCCGAGTGCCTTGCCCTCTACACCTGGGATCGGCTGGGCACCGCCAACTAGGGGACGGCAGGGCCGGCGCAACCAAGCGGACCGGGCGCCGGCGGCTGCCGACGCCCGGCAAGGGGGTTAGACGTAGGGGGTGAAGACCTTCACGCCAACGATCACCACCGCGACGATCAGGTAGGCGCGCAGCGCCATCAGGCTGACCGTCCGCAGCGTGCTTGGCAGCGGCTTGCCCAGCTCGGCAAGGGGCGGCATCCGCCACTCGCCGCGATCCAGCTTGCGGACCTCCGCCCGGCGGCGGGCAAGCTCCCTGGCCACCGGGGAGCGGCGGCGGAGGTGGGCGATCGGCGGGATTGCCGCAAGGGTGAGCGCGCCGCCGCCAAGGAAGCAGTACTCGGTCAGCCGGACCGCGTCCAGGGAGGGGAACAGGGTGGCGATCGTCAGGTCGATCGAGAGGACGGTCAGCACCCAGATCACAAAGCCGACAAAGGCGTTCAGCAACCGGCCGTTCACCCACGGGCCAAGCACCTCGACGTCGTTGCACAAAAGCAGCAGAAAGAGCGTTGCCGAGGGCAGGAGGATCCCGGCCAGCACCTGGACGTAGCGGGTGAGGGTGCCAAGCAGGGCGTTTGAGCCGAAGGCAACCAGCAGGCAGGAGGCTGCGATCTGGGCTGCAAAGACGGCGTAGAAGAGGGGGGCGGTGCGGGGGGTGCGGTGGAGGGAGTGGCGGGCGCCAAAGGCGTCGGCGAAGGCGTAGGAGGTGGAGATCGAGACGGCGCCGGCGCCGATCAAGGCCGCCGCCAAAAGCATCACCGCCGCCAGGGCACCGGCCGTGTGGCCAAGGGTGGCCGCGATCGCGTGGTTGAACCAGCCGGAGTCGGCGTAGGTGGCGGAGGGGCCGAACCGCTTGGTGTGGTAGAGGGCCGCCCCGAAGACGATCATCCCCGCCGCGGCAACCGTTGTGACGATCCCGCCGATGAAGGTGTCGGCCCGCTCGTAGGCAAGCCAGCGGGGGGTGATCCGCTTGTCCAGAACGTTTGACTGCTGGAAGAACAGCTGCCAGGGGGCGACGGTGGTGCCGATCATCGCCACGATCAACAGGATCGCCGCGCCCTTCACCCCGCCGGCAACGCCGGGCAGGAAGAAGCCGTGGGCGACTTCACCCCAGTGGGGCTTGGCAAGCAGGGCGGCGGGGACGAACACGAAGCTGGCGGCGATCACCACAAAGAGGAACCGCTCCCACCAGGCAAACCGGCCGCTGGCGGTGATCGTGAAGAGCATCACCCCCGTCCCGCTTACCGCCACCAGCTTTGGCACGCCGAAGTAGGAGAGGGCGAAGTAGACGCCGATGAACTCGGTGAGCAGGGTGAGGTAGTTGAGCAGGAAGAGGTCGAAGACCGAGAAGGCGGCCCAGAACCTGCCAAACCGCTCCTTGATCAGCCTGGCGTGGCCGACGCCGGTGACGGTGCCAAGCCGGGCGACCATCTCCTGGTTGGCAAGCAGCACGGGGAGCAGGAGGAGGAGCACCCATAGCAGGGAGTAGCCGTAGGCCTGGCCGGCCTGGGTGTAGGTCTGGACGCCGCCGGCGTCGTTGTCGCCGACCATCACGATCAGGCCGGGGCCCATGATCGCCGCGAAGGCAAGCAGCCGCTTCCACAGGCTCCGCCTGGGAACCCGCGCCTCCATCGGGATCCGGCCAAGCGCCCCTTCGATGTCGCCGATGTGCGCCGGGTCCAGGACGGCCGGCGCAAAGTCCCGCTCTTGCCGCTGCAGCTCGATCGTTGCCATCGCTTTTCACCTCCTTGAAACCGGGGTTTTCACGGACGCAGACCACCCACCCGGGAAGCCGCGGCTGGCTGCGCCTCAGCGCAAGCCGCACGCGGCGCCCCGTTCTCGGCGCCCGGCGACGGCAACTGCTGTGATGCGCTTCAACTTCAACATCGCTGCTTTAGGTCCGCGGCCCGAGCTCTCCCGCCCGGGCTGCCTGGCTAGCGGACCGTCGGCAGCGCGCGGACAGGGGCTTGGGCGCTTTGACTACAAGGTGTGTCTTTGGTGCTCATCTGCTCCTGTCCAGCTTTACGCTCAAGGGACATGAAGGCTTATAGCAGATCGGCTTGGCGGCGGCCACAAACAAGTCCCCCCTTCTCAACCTTTTCACAAAAGGCACCCCAGCTCTTTCCGCCCGCCCGAAGGCTCCCGGCGGCGGTTCTTCGCGCCGATAGACTGAAACGGTGATGGGCGAGCAAGGGCAGGAACCGGAGGTTGCACCGACCGACGGCGGCGAGGCCGGGCAGCAGCCGGCTTCGGGGCAGATTGCCGTCGAGGACGTGATGGACGCCCTCACCCATGTGATCGACCCGGAGCTTGGCCTCGACTTCGTCGAACTGGGCCTGATCTACGGGGTTGAGATCGACGGCTCAACGGTCCGGGTCACCTACACCCTCACCGCCCCAGGCTGCCCGATCGGCCCATACGTGGCCGAACAGATCGAAGAGTTCGTCGGCGAAGTGGAGGGGGTGGAGCGGGTCGAGTGCCAGCTCACCTTCGATCCCCCCTGGACGCCGGAGCGGATCAGCGAGGACGCCCGCTTCGCGCTTGGCCTCTAGCTGCGCGCCGCCGCGGCCTGGCGGGAGGCCCTGCGGCCGCCCCTGCTGCGGACGGCGGTAAGCAGGGCGGCAACCTCCCCTTCAAGCGCGGCGGCGATTACGTCGACGTCGGGGATTGCGTCGAAGTCGGCAAGCAGCGAGAAGTTCAGGCCGCCGTTGTAGGACATGATCGCCACCGAGAGGGCCTGGTTGTTGGGCAGGAAGGCGACCGGGAAGGCGGCCGCCATCGGCCGGCCGCGGACGTAGAGGGGGAACTGGGGACCGGGGACGTTGGTGACGATCAGGTTGAAAAGCCTGGTGGAGAACTGCAGCCGGGAGGCCTGGGCAAGGAGCGTTGGCGGAGCGAAGTTTTGAACTTCGGTGATCACCTTGGCGCCAACGGCCTGCTTCGACTCCTTGAGGTGGGCCATCGCCGCGGTCATGAACCGGAGCCGGTCGACGGGGTCGTTGATGTAGATCGGCAGGGGTGCGCGCATCGCGACGATCCGGTTGCCAAGGGCGCCCCGCTCGCTTTGGCTGCGCACCGAGACCGGCACCAGCGCGCGCAGCTCGACGCCATCGGCGCGCAATCCCCGGTGGCGGTAGAAGGCGCGCAGGGCTCCCGTTGTCACCGCCAGGACCACGTCGTTGACGGTCCCGCCGAAGGCGTTCTTGATCTCCTTGAAGTCGTCCAGCCGGAACGGCACCCCCCGGAACCGGCGGTAGGGACCGATCGGCACGTTCAGCGGCGAGGGCGGAGCCGGGTTGAGCAGCGCCCAGACCAGCTCGCCAACGCCAAGCGCCGCTTCCTTGAGCTCCTGGGCCGCCTCCTCGGGTCGCTCGGCCATCTGCAGGAGCTTGCGCCCAAGGCGAAGCTCGCTGCGCACCACCCCCTTCACAAAGGTGCCCAACAGCTCGAGCTGGCTGGGCTGCGGTCGGGGTCGCCACGGCCGTCCCTCCTTGACGACCGGCGGCGGATCGGGCTGGAGGTCAAACAGCACCGTTGCCAGATCGATGCCGGAGATGCCGTCGATCAAGGCGTGGTGGTTTTTGGAGATCAGCGCGCAGCCGCCCTCGCGCAGCCCCTCGACAAGCCACATCTCCCACAGCGGCCTGCTGCGGTCAAGGGGCGTGGAGAAGATCCGCGCCGTCAGCACCTCAAGCTGGCGGAAGCCGCCGGGGGCCGGCAGGGCGGTGTGGCGGACGTGAAACTCCGGGTCGAAGTCGGGATCGTCAACCCAGACCGGCCTGCCCCGATCCAGCGGGGTGTAGGCGAGCTTCTGGCGGTAGCGGGGGACGAGGTGGAGCCGTTCCCGGATCTGTTCAAGGAGCTCCTCCCTGGATAGCGGCTCCCCTTCAAGGAGCACCACCCCGCCGATCTGCATGTGGGCGTTGTCGTCTTCCTGATGCAGGAAGGAGGCGTCGATCGCCGACAGCCGGTCGAGGTGACGGTGGGGCACAAGGGAAGGGTAGCGCCGGCTGGCCGCCCCCTTGGCGCCGGCAAGCCTTTAGAATCGTTGGAGGTGAGCGGCGCGCCACAGCCCTTTTCGGTAAAGCGGATCCTCCTTGCTTCCCCGCGCGGCTACTGCGCCGGCGTCGATCGGGCCGTTCAGACGGTGGAGCGCGCCCTTGACCTCTACGGCCCCCCCGTCTACGTCCGCAAGGAGATCGTCCACAACAAAAACGTCGTTGCCGAACTGCGCAAGCGGGGAGCCGTTTTCGTGGACGAGCTTGACGAGGTTCCGGAGGGATCAGTCACCGTCTTCTCCGCTCACGGGATCGCCCCCTCGGTCCGCGAGGAGGCGAAGCGGCGGCAGCTGAAGACGATCGATGCAACCTGCCCGCTGGTCACCAAGGTGCACGTCGAGGCGCGGAAGTTCGCCTCCCAGGGGTACACGATCGTCCTTGTCGGCCACGCCGGCCACGAGGAGGTGGAAGGGACGATGGGCGAGGCGCCGGAGCAGATCGTCCTCGTCGAGGACGAGGACGACGTCGAGCGGCTCCAGGTCGAGAACCCGGAGAAGGTCGCCTACATCACCCAAACCACCCTCTCGGTCGATGAGACCGCCAAGGTCGTTGCCAAGCTGCGGGAGCGGTTTCCAAAGATCGTCGGTCCCAGGCGGGAGGACATCTGCTACGCCACCACCAACAGGCAGGCGGCGGTCAAGAAGATCGCCGACCGCTGCGACCTGGTGTTGATCGTCGGCTCCCGCAACTCCTCGAACTCGGCCCGGCTTGTCGAGGTGGCAAGGGCCTGCGGCACCGAGGCCTACCTGATCGACTCGGTGCGGGAGCTTGATGAGCGGTGGCTTGAGGGCAAGGAGACGGTTGGCCTCTCCTCCGGGGCAAGCGCCCCCGAGCACCTCGTCCAGGAGCTGCTTGCCTACTTCCGGCAGCGGGGGGTGACCGAGATCGAGGAGGTGGAGGCCACCTCCGAGGACGTCAGGTTCATGCTCCCCAAGGAAATGCGGGAAGCGCTCCAGGCGGCCGCCTGAGCCGGCGGCGATGGCCGACCTCGTCATCTCCGACCTCCACCTCGGCAGCCGCTCAAAGGCCGATCTGCTGCGCGGGGAGCGGTTGCGCGGACCGTTGCTGGAACGGGTTGCAGACGTCGAGCGGATCGTCCTGCTGGGCGACATCGTCGAGCTTCGCCATGGGCCGGCCCCCCAGGCGCTTGCCGCAGCCGAGCCGTTCCTGCGGGAGCTGGGCCGGGCTGCCGCCGGCAAGCAGGTTGTCCTCTGTCCCGGCAACCACGATCACGCCCTGGTTGCCCCGGCGTTGGCCAGACGGTTGGAAAGGGGGGAGGAGCTTGGCCTGGAGGTGTGGCTGCGCGGCGAGGAGCTGACCCCGCCGCTGCGCCGGATCTGGGAGCTGCTCTCCCCGGCCTCGCTGGCCGTCTGCTATCCGGGCCTCTTCCTCCGCGACGACGTCTACGCCACCCACGGCCATTACCTCGACTGCCACGTGACGATCCCAACCCTTGAGCGGCTTGGCCTGGGGGCGATGGGCCGGGTCGTCGGTCGACCGCTTGGCAGCCTGCAGGGGGCAGGCGACTACGAGGCCGTTACCGCCCCCCTCTACACCTGGATCGATGCCGTCGCCAGACAGGGGCCAACCAACGCCGCCCTGGACGGCTCGATCACCATCCGCGCCTGGCACGCCCTGGGCGGCGGCGACTCCACCCACTCCCTGCCAAACGGCGGGATCCCCTCCGGCCGGACGATCCTCAACATGGCCGGCCGCCAGGTGCTGCGCAAGGGGTTTCCGCTCCTTGTCCGCGCCCTCAACAGGGCCGGCCTCGGCCCGCTGAAGGCCGACATCTCGGCGACCGAGCTGCGCCACGCCGGCCTGCGGGCGGCTGGGGAGGTTGCCGCCCGCCTCGGCCTCGGCAGCCGTTACATGATCTTCGGCCACACCCATCGGGCGGGGCCGCTTGAGCGGGACGATCCGGCGGAGTGGGTTGGTCCGGCCGGCACCAGGCTGGTCAACACCGGCTGCTGGACCTTCGAGCGGGCGTTCCTGCGCTCCCTGCGCTCGCCGCGCAACCCCTACTGGCCGGGCTCTTGCGTGATCGTTGAGGAGGAGGGGCCGCCCCGCCTTGAACGGCTGCTGGCGCAGGCCAGCTGGTCCGACCTCGAGGGGGCCGTGGCGCCCCTTGCCTCCTCCGTCTAGGCCGGCTGCCGCTCCCTGCCCTCCAGGGCGGCAAGCTCCTCCTCGTCAAGCGTGACGATGCCGTTGGCAAGCAGCTCCTCGACCTGGTCGGGCCGGCGGAAGCCGACGATTGCGCCGTGGACGGCCGGGTGGTGGAGGGTCCAGGAGAAGGCAACGGTGCCGATTGCAACGCCAAGCTCGGCGGCAAGCGGCTTCAGCCGCTCGACGACCGCAAGGCTGCGGCCAAGCTGCGGTTCGCGGAAGCGGGGATCCCGCTTGCGCCAGTCGTCCTCCGGCAGGTTGGCGACCCGCTCGGCGGTGATCTTGCCGGTGAGCAGCCCGGAGCCCATCGGCGAGTAGACGATCACGCCGATCCCCCGCTCCTGGCAGTAGGGGAGGATCTCCTGCTCGATCCGGCGGTCGATCAGGGAGTAGGGGGGCTGGAGGGTCTCGACCGGGGCGATCGCCTCCGCCCGTTCCAGCTGGGCGACGTTGAAGTTGGAGACGCCGATGTGGCGGACAAGCCCTTCCTCGCGCAGCTCCACGAGGGTTTCCCAACCCTCCTCGATCTGCTCGGCGGGGATCGGCCAGTGGATCTGGTAGAGGTCGATCGCCTCGACGCCAAGCCGGGAGAGGGAGGCCTCCGCCTCCCGCCTGATCGAGTCCCGCTCCAGGGAGTGGCGGACCCTGCCGCGGCCGTCGTCGAGGAGGGAGCACTTGGTGAAGATCAGCGGCTGCTCCTTGGCGCCGGCGATCGCCCGGCCAACCACCTGCTCGGAGCGGCCGAAGCCGTAGGCGGCGGCGGTGTCGATCCAGTTGACGCCAAGCTCAAGCGCCCGCTCGATCGCGGCAATCGACTCCGCTTCCTCCTGAGCGCCCCAGCCGAACTCCCACTCGCCGCCGCCGATCGCCCAGGCGCCAAACCCCACCCGTGTGATCTCCAGGCCGCTGCGGCCAAGCTTCACCTTCTCGGTGAGGGCAACGGTGCGGGCCACCGGAACCTCCTTTCAACTGGCTTGCCGCTAGGCCAGTCTAGCCGGGGGTGCGCAGATGAAGAAGGGGCGCCCTTGCGGGCGCCCCATCCCTCTCTTTCCGTCCCTCCAGCCCTCTAGATGCCGACCCCGTAGTTTTCGCAGCGGGGCGCGTAGTTGGGGTTCGGATTGTCGGAGAGCCAGTTGAGCATGTCGTGCAGCGCCGGCGAGTCGCCGATGATCCCGATGTGGCCGGTCGGGTCGTTCGGGCACTGGTTCTGGAGGAGGACGTCGGTGACGTTTGGCCCGTGGAGGAAGGCGTTGGTGTAGGGGGTGACGACCTCGTCATGGGAGGTCTCGATCACCACGTAGTGGACGTTTGGGGCAAGCGGTTCGCCGCTGCCAAACAGCTGCTGGATGAAGGGTGAGCCAACCGTCTGTTCGATTGCCGCCGGCACGCCAAGCAGTTCGCCGGCAAGTCCGGCGATGAGCGAGGCGCCGGGCAGCTCGTCGAGCAGGGTGACGACGCCGTCAACGGTTGTGCCGTGGTTGGAGGGGGCAAGGCCGATCAGGGTGTGGACCTTTTCGGCGCCGCCGAGGAAGTGGATGTAGTAGTTGGGCATCATCCCGCCCTGGGAGTGGCCGACTAGGTCGACCTGCTTTGCCCCGGTCACGGAAAGCACCCAGTTGACGAACCGGCTCAGTTCTTCAGCCGAGTGGGCGATGTGGTTGAGGCCGTCGATCCGGCCGCCCAGGGAAAGCGCCGTTTCGCCGTAGTTGAAGGCGTAGACGCAGTAGCCTTCGTTGGCAAGCAGCGGCGCCGCGCTCACCCAGTTTGAGCCCTCGTCCTCGAAGGTGCCGTGGACAAGCACGACCGGGTAGGGGTGCGCAGCGGAGGGCCGACAGCCGTTGTTTGCCCCTTCCACCGAGGTGGGGGCAAGCAGCTCGTGGTAGGCAAAGGCGGCGATTGCCGAGGAGCCGTAGGGGACGTTGTAGGCGGCTGCGCTGCCTGCCGCGGCAAGGACAAGCCCAGCCGTTGCTGTCGCTGCGCAAAGGACCTTGAACCCGAACGTGCCCTTCAACAGATCCGCTCCTTTCCTTTCGCTTGACCGTGAGGTGCTGCAGTAGGCCCTCTGGTTAACTAGCCGCTGCGCGCGCCGCGGTCAAGCTCGTTAGAGGGGATCGGCCAAGCAAGGCCGGCGGCAAAGCGGAAAGGCGTCGAGCGGCGGAAGAGGGAGGCCGTGCGCCGCCAAGGACGAAGGTCCTAGCTCCCGCGACCTGCCTTTTGCCGGGGCTCCCCCCTTTGTCCAGCGCCGACAGCAAGTCGGCGGCGCAGCCTTGGCGCGGTCCAGGCGGCGAAAAGCCGCAAAGGTTGGGCGGCCGCTGAAGCAAAAAAGAGGGCGCGCGGGGCGCGCCCTCTTTGCAAGCACAACCTTGGTTTTCCCTTAGCCGATCGAGCCGACCATCTCCAGCTGGATCAGCCGGTTGAGCTCGACGGCGTACTCCATCGGCAGCTCCTTGGCGACCGGCTCGATGAAGCCGTTGACGATCATCGCCGCCGCCTCGTCCTCCGGGAAGCCCCGGGAGCCCATGTAGAAGAGCTGGTCGTCGGAGATCCGCCCGACGGTGGCCTCGTGGGCGACCGTCACGTCGGGGCACTGGATCTGGATGTCCGGCCAGGTGTCGGAGCGGGACCGTCCGTCCATCATCAGCCCGTCGCACTGGACGTGGGCCTTGGAGCCGTGGGCGTTCTTGCTCATCCGCACCAGGCCGCGGTAGCCCATGATCCCCCCGTCCTTGGAGATCGACTTGGCGAGGATGTTGGAGGTTGTGTTGGGCGCGTGGTGGACCACCTTGGCGCCGGTGTCCTTGTGGACTTCGCCGGAGGCGATGCCGACGTTCAGGTGGTCGGCGCGGGCGTGCTCGCCAAGCAGGTAGGAGGCGGGGTAAAGCATCACGTACTTCGCCCCGAGCGAGCCGCCCACCCACTCGACGGTCCCTTCCGCCTCAACCAGCGCCCGCTTGGTGTTCAGGTTGTAGACGTCCTTCGACCAGTTCTGGACGGTGGTGTAGCGGGCCTTTGCCCCCTCCTTGACGAAGATCTCGACAACGGCCGAGTGGAGCGAGTTGACGGCGTAGGTCATCGCCGTGCAGCCCTCGATGTAGTGGACGTCGGAGCCCTCCTCGGCGATGATCAGGGTGTGCTCAAAGGTGCCCTCGCCGGCGCCCTCCATCCGGAAGTAGGCCTGGAGCGGCAGGTCGACCTTCACCCCCTTGGGGACGTAGACGAAGGAGCCCCCCGACCAAACCGCGCCGTGCAGCGCCGAGAGCTTGTTGTCCTGAGGCGGCACGCAGCGGGTCATGAAGTAGGGCCGGACAAGATCGGGGTACTCCTGGACGGCGGTGTCCATCGAGCAGAAGATGATCCCCTGCTTGCGGTACTGCTCCTTGAGGCCCTCGTAGACCGGCTCCTGCCGCCAGACCCCGACCACGCCGGCAAGGTGTTCCCGCTCGGCCTGGGGGATCCCCAGCGCCTCGTAGGTCCGCTTGATCTCCTCCGGGACTTCGTCCCAGGAGTGGTAGCGGCCGGCCGTGGGCGGCTGGTAGAGGACGAGGTCGTCAAGCTTCAGCCCGTCCAGCGGGACGCCCCACTTCGGCCAGGGCTTGCGCTCGAAGATCTCGTAGGAGCGGAGCCTCAGCTCCCGCATCCAGTCCGGCTCGCCCTTGATCCGCGAAAGCTCTTCGACAACCTCCCTGGAGAGGCCTTTGCGGGTGCGCAGCTCCCCCTGCTCCCCTTCGACGATTGGGCTTTGCTTTGCGATCTTGGTCTTGCGGGTGGTGTCAACTGTCGCCATCTCTAACTGCCTTTCCGTTTGCTTGCGCTCTCGGTGAATCCCAAGCTGTCGGATCGGGATTATATCGCTCCCGTCCCGCGGCCGCTAAAGGGTGCCGTCGCCGTTCGGCCAGCTTGGCTCGCCGGTGATCGCCCCCCTGATCGTCTTCAGCGCCAGCAGCGCGCACTTGCGCCGGGCGGGGGAGATTGGGATCCCAAGCAGGTCGATCATCCAGCTGGCCGGCAGGGAGGCCGCCTCCTCAAGCTTCATCCCGATCAGCTCCTCCGAGGCGATCGAGGCCGCCGCCTGGGAGATCGCGCAGCCATTGCCGTGAAACCGCAGGTCGGCGATCTTGCCGTCCGCCACCCGGATGTGGACGCCCAGTTCGTCGCCGCAGAGCGGGTTGTGCTCGAAGGCGGCCAGGTCGTGGGGGTGGAGCTCCCCGAAGTTCCTGGGGTGCTTGTAGTGGTCGAGGATGTGCTGTCTGTAAAGCTCCTCGCTCATCGGTTGAACAACGCGACCGCCTTGCGCAGGGCGGCGATCAACAGGTCGACGTCCTGCTCGTCGTTATAGAGGGCAAGCGAGGCGCGTGCCGTTGCCGGCACGCCAAGCCTTGCCATCAACGGCTGGGCGCAGTGGTGGCCGGCGCGGATGCAGACCCCCTCCCTGCCGACCAGCTCGGCGATGTCGTGGGGGTGGATCCCCTCGATCGTGAAGGAGGCAAGGCCGGCCCGCCGGCTGGGGTCGGATGGACCGTAGATTGCAAGGCCGGGGATCTCGCCAAGGCGGGCGAGCAGGTAGCCGCCCAGCGCCTGCTCGTGGGCGCGCACCCGCTCCATCCCGATCCCCTCCAGGTACTCGACGGCGGCGGCAAGGCCGACCGCCTCGGCGATCGGCGGCGTGCCCGCTTCAAACCGCCAGGGGGGCTCGTTCCAGGTGGCCCGCTGTCGCTCGACGGTGGCGATCATGTCGCCGCCGGTGAGGAACGGCTCAAGCCGCTGTAGCAGCTCTACCCTGCCGTGGAGGACGCCGATCCCGGTCGGGCCAAGCGCCTTGTGGCCGGTCCAGACGTAGAAGTCGGCGTCGATCTCCTTGACGTCAACCGGCAGCTGGGGGACGGCCTGGGCGCCGTCTATGACCGTGACGGCCCCCGCCCGGCGGGCGAGGGAGACGATCTCGGCAACCGGGTTGATCGTCCCCAGCACGTTTGAGACGTGGGCAACGGAGACCAGCTTGACGCCCCCCCTTTCCAGCTCGGCCTGCAGCTGCTGGAGGGAGAGCGTCCCCTGGTCGTCGATCTCCAGGTAGCGGAGCTCGGCCCCCCGCTCCCGGCAGAGCTGCTGCCAGGGGACGAGGTTGGCGTGGTGCTCCAGCTCGCTGATCAGGACGGCGTCGCCCGGGCCGAGGTTTTCCCTGCCCCAGGCGTAGGCGATCAGGTTGATCGCCTCGGTGGCGTTCTTGGTGAAGACCGTCCCCTTTGGATCGGCGCCGGTGAAGGCGGCAATCCGCCGCCGTGCCCCCTCAAACGCCTCGTCGGCAGCCCGCGCCAGCGGGTAGAGGCCGCGGTGGACGTTGGCGTTCGCCCGCCCCAGGTGGCGGACGACCGCCTCAAGGACCGCCCGCGGCTTCTGGGCCGTCGCCGCCGAATCGAGGTAGGCGAACGGCTGGGGGAGGCTGGCGAAGATCGGGAAGTCCTCCCTGACCCGCGCCACCTGAATCGGCTTGTCAAGGGCGGTTGCCATCAGCGGCTGCGGGCGTAAGCCTCGATCTCCTCCCTTGCCCGGGCGAGCTTTGCGGCGATCTTCGAGCGGATCAGCTCTTCAAGGGGCTGGTCCTGCAGTTCGGTGATCACCGGCTCGAAGAACCCTTCGACGATCACCCGCACCGCCGCCGCCCGATCCAAGCCGCGGCTTTGCATGTAGAAGATCGCCCCCTCGTCCAGCTCGCCGACCGTCCCGCCGTGGGAGGCGGAGACGTCGTCGGCGGAGACGAGCACCGAGGGGATCGCGTCGACCCGCGCCTCGGGGGAGAGCATCATCGTGTGGATCTGGAGGTAGGTGTGGCTTTGCTGGGCGCCGGGGTTGATCTTGATCAACCCCTCGAAGGAGCTGCGGCTCCGCCCCGTTGCCGCCCCCCTGAAGTGGCAGTCGCCGGTCGAGGGGCCGACCTGGTGGAGGTCTGCGGCAAAGGTGTCGAGGTGCTCTTCGCCCTCGGTGAAGAACAGCCCCCTGAATTCCATCCCCCCGCCCGGCTCGCAGACGGACAGCTCGAGGTGCTCGTGCATCAACCGACCGCCCAGCTGACTGGGCAGCCAGTGGCAGAAGGCGTCCCTGCCGATCCCCACGAACCGGACGGTGGAGTTGAACACCTCCGGACCGCCCCAGTCCTCGACGTGGGCAAGCCGGCACCGGGCGCCGTCGTGGAGGTAGAGCTCGAAGGCCTCGGTGTGGAGCGCCTGGCCGCCCTCCTCGGCAAGGGCAAGGCCGTACTCGTGGACCCGGAAATCGCTTGCCCGCTCCCCAACGATCAGCACCCTGCTGTGCTGGGCGACGCCCTCGCCGCTGAGCAGCTGGACGAGCTCGAACGGCGCCTCAAGTTCGGCCCCGGCGGGGACGTGGAGGAAGATCCCGCCGCTCCAGAAGGCGGCGTTTGCCGCCTCCAGCTTGTGGCGGTCGATCGTCAGGCGGCGGGCGAGGTGGCCGCCAACCACCTTCGGGTGGCTGTCGATCGCCTCGGTCAGCGAGCAGAGGGTTACCCCGGCCTGGCGGGCCTGGGGGGAGAGCTCGACGAGCACGATCGAGCCGTCCAGCTGGACGATCCTGCCGGCCCGCTCCCGGTCGGGGAGCTGGGCAAGGCCCTTTGCCAGCAGCTCCTTTGCCTCCGGCTGGCCGCCGTCGTGGTGGCGGGGGGCAAGCGCCTCAAGCTCAAGGCCCTCGAAGCTGGTGGTCCAGAAGTTGGACCGTCGCCAGACCGGCAGCTCAAGGCGCTCATAGGCGGCAAGCGCCTGCTTGCGCATCCGCTCGGCAAGGGCGCGGGCCTGGTTTGGATCGGAGATCTCACTTGGATCGGCGCCGGCCCGCCAGCCGGCGCCGGCAAGGGGCTTGTAAAGGGTTGCCTCCCGCTCGCGGGGTGGGGTTGCTGGGCTAGACAAGGGCACCGTGTTCCTTCCTGATCTGGTCGTAGCCCTCCCGCTCCAGCCTTTCCACCAGCTCCTCCCCGCCTTCGAGGACGATCCGCCCCTCAAGCATCACGTGGACGAACTGGGGCTTGATGTGGTGGAGGATCCGCTGGTAGTGGGTGATGATCAGCGCCCCGAGGCCGTACTGCTCGTGGAGCCGCACCACCCCCTGGGCAACGGTCTTCAGGGCGTCGATGTCAAGGCCGGAGTCGGTCTCGTCGAGGACCGCGATCTCCGGCTTGAGCATTGCCATCTGGAGGATCTCCGCCCGCTTCTTCTCCCCTCCGGAGAAACCGTCGTTGAGGCCCCGGGAGGTGAAGGCGGGGTCGACCTCAAGCAGCTCCACCGCCTCCTTGAGCAGCTCCCTGAACTCCTTGACGCCGATCGGCTGCTCCCGGCGGGTGTTGATCGCCATCCGCAGGAAGTTGGCGACCGAGACGCCGGGGATCGCCACCGGGTACTGGAAGGCGAGGAACAAGCCAAGCTTCGCCCGCTCGTGGGGCTCGGCCTCGGTGATGTCCTGCCCCTTGAAGAGGATCTGGCCCTCGCTCACCTCGTAGGCGGGGTGACCGAGCAGGGTGTTTGCAAGGGTTGACTTGCCCGAGCCGTTTGGGCCCATCAGGGCGTGGATCTCCCCCTTGTTGATCGCCAGGTTGACGCCCCGCAGGATCTCCCGCTCCTCCGTCCTCACGTGCAGGTTACGGATCTCCAGGTCTGCCATCGGTTCCTTTCGTTGGTCGTTCGTTTACGCGCTCAGGTAGCTGCAACAAGCTGGCCGGCTGGGGTCTGGCCGCCGCGCAGCAGGTCGGCAAGGGTGGTCTCCCGGAGCGTGCGCAGGATCGCCCCCTGCACCCGCGTCCAAAGGAGCTTGGTAGGGCAGCCGCCGTCGACCACGCCCTCCCGTGCGCAGACCAGCCTTCCCCCAGGCCCTTCGCTGATGCACTCGATTGGCGCGATCGCCCCCTCCAGCGCCTCGATCACCTCGGCCAGGGTGATCAGCTCCGGCGCCCGCGCAAGCAGGTAGCCGCCCCGCGCCCCCCGCCGGCTCTTCACCAACCCCGCCCGCCGCAACCTGGCGACCAGGTGCTCGAGGTAGGCGAGGGGAAGGTCCTGGCGGTTGGCGACCTCGGCAAGCGGCAGCACCCGGCCGGGCTTCTCCCGGCCGGCCCGCGCAAGCTCCACCATCACCCTGATCCCGTACTCAGATCGGCTTGAAAAGAGCATCTAAACCCTACCGTCGCGCTAGGATATCAGCTGCAAACCGGTTGAGGCCGCTACACTGAGAGTCGAAGGTAAAAAAACTGACTGAGATTTAGGAGTTTTTGATGGCGACTTCCTCCGCAGAGCTTCTCCGCAAGGTCAAAAGCGAAATCGAAGAGGTTGACCCGGCAGAGGTCAGGGAGCTTTTGGGCGAGGGGGTTGTGCTGATCGACGTCCGGGAGGGCGAAGAGCTTGCCCAGGGCAAGATCCCCGGCGCCAAGCACGTGCCCCGCGCCTACCTGGAGTCCCGGATCGAGCAGGTGGTGCCCGACCGGAGCACGCCGATCATCCTCTACTGCGCCTCCGGGGTGCGCTCCGCCTACGCGGCCCGGACGATGATCAAGGAGCTTGGCTACGAGAACGTCCGCTCGATGACCGGCGGGATCACCCTCTGGAAGGACCGCGGCTACGAGGTGGAGGTCCCCCGGACGCTCACGCCCGAACAGCTTGAGCGGTACTCCCGCCACCTGCTGATCCCGGAGATCGGCCAGGAGGGCCAGCTGAAGCTGCTTGACGCCAAGGTGCTTTTGCTGGGCGCCGGGGGGCTGGGCTCCCCGGCCGCCCTCTACCTGGCGGCGGCGGGGGTTGGCACCCTTGGGATCGTCGACAACGACGTCGTTGACCGCTCCAACCTCCAGCGGCAGGTGATCCACGACACCGAGCGGGTTGGGATCCCAAAGGTCGACTCCGCCGAGCAGACGATCAAGGCGCTCAACCCCGACGTCAACGTCGTCAAGTACCCGGTCCGGCTCGACGCCTCCAACATCCTCGAGATCATCAAGGACTACGACGTGATCGTCGACGGGCTGGACAACTTCCCAACCCGCTACCTCCTCAACGACGCCTCGGTGCGGCTGCGCAAGCCGGTTGTCTCCGCCGCGATCCTTGGCTTCGACGGCCAGCTGTCGGTCTTCGTCCCCTACGAGGGTCCCTGCTACCGGTGCCTGTTCCCGGAACCGCCGCCGGCTGAACTGGCCCCTTCCTGCGGCGCAAACGGCGTCCTCGGGGTGCTGCCGGGGACGATGGGGCTCCTCCAGGCCACCGAGGTGATCAAGCTGATCTGCGGGATCGGCGAACCGGCAATCGGCAGGCTCCTCCTCTACGACGCCCTTGCCGCCACGCTCACCGAGGTGAAGGTCCGGCGCGACCCCAACTGCCCGATCTGCTCCCGCTCCCCGGAGGAGATCAAGCCTGAGGAGATGGGGGTCTTCCCCGACTACGAGGCCTTCTGCGCAGCGGCCGGCTAGCCTGTAGCGCGATGGCGAAGGTGAAGATCCCTCCAGTGCTGCGGCCATCGGTTGGCGGCGAGCGGGAAGTCCAGGCCGAGGGCAGCAACGTCGGCGAGGTCCTCAAGGACCTTGTCGCCCGCTATCCGGCAACCGGCCAGCAGCTGTTCTCCGCCGAGGGGGAGCTCAACCGGTTCGTCAACGTCTACCTCAACGACGAGGACGTCCGGGTTCTCCAGGGTCTGGAGACGCCGGTGCGCGACGGCGACACCGTCGTGATCCTGCCGGCGATGGCGGGCGGGGGGCGGCTGTAGGGCGCGGGGGGCCACCCCCGGGCGGCTATATTTTTTGAAGCGATGGCGGTGGAGCGTCTGCGCAACTCCCCCTGCGGGGTCCGTTACAACGACATCCTGCAGGCGATCGGCAACACACCGCTGGTCCAGCTGCCCAGGCTCTCGCCCAAGCCCTCGGTGAAGATCTGGGCGAAGCTTGAGGGGTGCAACCCAACCGGCTCGGTGAAGGATCGGGTTGCCAAGGCGCTGATCGAGGACGGGGAGCGCAAGGGGGCGCTCAAGCCCGGTTCCCGGGTGCTTGAGCCGACATCGGGCAACACCGGCATTGCGCTGGCGATGATCTGCGCCCGGAAGGGGTACGAGCTGACCGTGGTGATGCCGGAGAACGTCACCGTCGAGCGGCGCCGGCTGCTGGAAATGTACGGCGCCAAGGTGATCCTCTCCGCGGGGGCGAAGGGGTCAAACGGGGCCGTTGAGCGGGCGCTTGAGATCGCCGCCGAAGACCCCTCCTACTACATGCCCTACCAGTACGGCAACCCGGCCAACCCGGAAGCCCACTACAACGGCACCGCCCTGGAGATCATCGAGGCCCTTGAGGAGGTGAGCGCCTTTGTCGCCGGCCTTGGCACCGGCGGGACGTTGATGGGTTGCGGCAGACGGCTGAAGGAGACCTTTGGCGACCAGGTGAAGATCGTTGCCGCCGAGCCGATGCCGGGGGAGCCGGTGCAGGGGCTGCGCTCCCTTGACGAAGGGTTCATCCCGCCGATCATCGACCTCTCCCTGCTCGACCGGAAGATCTTTGTCACCAACGAGGACGCGATCCGCTTCACCCGCAAGCTGCTTGAGGAGGAAGGGCTGTTTGCCGGCCCCTCCTCGGGGGCGGTTGCCCGGGTGGCGGTGCGGATCGCCGAAGAGCTGGAGGAGGGCAACGTCGTCTTCATCGTCGCCGACGAGGGGTGGAAGTACCTCTCCAGCGGGATCTACACCCGACCGCTGCACGAGCTGCAGGCCGATCTCGACTCGACCGTCTGGTGGTAGCGGGGTGCGGATCAGCGCCGAGTTGCTTGCCCGGGTGATCGAGCACGCGCAGGCAGAGGCGCCAAACGAGTGCTGTGGCGTGATCGGCCTGCGCCCAGGCGAGGAGCGGGAGGCGGCCGTTGTCCTGCCGGCCACCAACAAGGCGGCCAGCCCGCTGCGCTTTGAAATCGATCCCCGCGAGGTGCTTGCCCTCCACACCCGGCTTGAGGAGGAAGGGCTTGAGCTTGGCTGCATCTACCACTCCCATACCCGGACCGCTGCCTACCCCTCCCAAACCGACATCTCCTTTGCCCGCGGCTGGCCTGGCGTCGAGTGGCTGATCGTCTCCCTTGCGCAGGAGCGCCCGGAGGCCCGCTCCTTCCTGATCGAGGACGGGCGGGTCGAGGAGGTTGAGCTGCTCAGCCCCGACGGGCAACGGCTTGGCGGGCCGCCGCGCGGAGGCTGAGGTGGGGCCGCCGCCGCTCCGCTGTCCGGTCTGCGGCCGACGTTACGGCGAGCAGACGCGGCTGTGTGGGGAGTGCGGCGTGCCGCTTGGGCGGGGGAACAGGCCGGCCGGGGAGGTGAGGCGGCTGCGCGAGGAGGCGAGGAAGGTCGACCCGCAGTTTGCGCGGGGGCCGTTGGTGCGGCTTGTCCGGGCTAGAAACGAAGCCGAGGCCGAGTTCCTCCGCGGCCTGCTCCTGGAGTTCGGGATCCCGGCCGTCCTGCGCCGGGCGGCAGACCTCCGCGCCCCGGAGCCGCTCGGCGGCGGCCCGTTCGAGCTGCTTGTTGCCGAAAGCGGCCTGGCTGCGGCAAGGGAAGCGCTTGAACCGCGCCTGCCCGGCGAGAGCTGAGAACGGGGCCGGGCTGGCCAGCCGCTCGCTTGCAGGTCGGGAGGCGGGACGGGAATCGGCTTGGCAGCGCAGGTTGGCTGCTGCCCCGCCTCTCAACCAGGGCCACTGCAAAAGCCCGCCGTTCGGCGGGCTTTTGCAGCCAACTTAAACGGATCCCCGATCAGACAAGCGCCGGCGCGCCCGCCGCCCGAACGATCGCCTCGATTTCCTCGCTTGCCCGTTCGAACTCGGCGTCGGAGAGCACCGGGGTTCCCTCAAAGGGGAGGTCTCGCTGGATCTCGCACCAGGAGCGGCAACCGAGGTGCTCGTCGCGCACCTTCACGGTCACCGGTCTGGGGATCCGGTAGGTCCGAAGCAGCAGCACGTGAAGCGGATGGCGACGGCGCCATTGGAGCCGCTTTTCCGCGTAGTCCGGGGTCCAGACGTAGAAGGGGGCCAACGCTTCCACGGTCCGCCGATCGGTGATCGTGAAGTGGCGGGCCACTTCGGCGAAGGCCCTGATCCGAACCCGGTCCGGATGAGGCGGATCTGGGTTTCTTTCCAGCTCCGCCAGCGACGGCTCGCCATCCGGCCACACTCCCTCTTCCAGCGCCCGCTTGAGCTCGGGCTTGTGGGATTCGCGCACCAGGTGGTAGGACTGGTGGTCGAAGGTGGGGAACAGGAAGAAGCGCTTGTGCTCAAGTCGGAAGCGCCTCTCCGGCTCGCGGATCCCGCCCTTGCGCAAGGTGATCAGCTGCTCGCCTTCCGCAAGCGCACGGACGGTAACCGCCCATTCTTTCAGCGCAACTGGCATAGGTTCAACGGGAGATCGACTACAGGTACACGCACGGCCACGGCGCCGGAGGCAGCGGTCGCGGCCGGGATTTGAAGAATAAAGGATTATCCGGACCTTCACAAGTCCTTTGACAAAAAGGGGCCGCTGCAGGGCTTTGTTGACGCGGCCGCCTAGCTGCAGCTTGCTGCGCCGCCTGCGCCTTGTCCCCCTTTTCGGCTTGCATTCTTCCCAGCGGAGGGACACCTCCACCGCGACTCCCCCCTGCCGCGGGCCTTCCGTTCCGCCTCCGGCAGCTTCCTGCCCTAAAAGCCGCGCAGCAGCTGAGCCTTCTTCAGCTCGTACTCCGCGGGGGAGATCGCGCCGGAGCGGCGCAGCCGGTCGAGCCGCTCGAGCGCTTCCAGTTGGTCGTCGAAGCGGGGCCTGAACGGTTGCCGCGGCTGCGGCGGGGCCTTGGGGATCGGCGCCGGGCGGGGGATCGCTTGCAGCGCCGCCACCAGTTCATCGAGGGAGAACTCATCGACCACGCCCTTCATCGCGTGGGCGACGTAAAGGAGGCGGCCCTCATGGCGGACGGCCCGCTTGCCGGCGGCAAGCTCCTTGCGGAAGGCGGGCACCGCGCGCAGGCCGACTTCGGCCTGATGGGCAAGCTGCTCGTTGGCGAAGAGGTGGATGTAGACGATCAGGTTCTTGCACTCCAGGCCAAGGTTGGCTTCCAACGGCGCCCCGCCCAGCAGGTCCCCGGTGTTGCGGGCGATCTCCTCGAACTCAAGGTCGGCTGCGCAGACCGACAGCTCGTTTAGGTAGGGGTCGTGGGGTCCGCGCCGGGAGGGGGGTCGGAGGGCTTTTCGCCGCTGGCGGCGGCGGTCGATCACCACCGCGACAAGGAGGAGGGCGAGGATCGCAACGGTGACGTACCAGTACTTGACGGCCAGGGCGATCGCCACCACCACCAGGATCGCGGTTCCACACCCGACCCCCTTCCGCTCCTTCTCGATGATTACCCTGACCTTCTTTTCCTCGGCCATCGCACCCGCCTTGAGCGCACCTTCAGCCTACCACCGCGACCCGCCACCGCTCCGCCCGCGTGCGACCGGGGCGCGTGCTCCGACCGAGGGTGCTGGGTGGGAAGGTTTCTGCAGCGGGCGATCGGCTTCAGCCGCCGACAAAGGTCCGAGCGGTTTTCCGCGGCGGCGATCGACAAGCTGGCTTGCCGGCCGACGGCAGGCGACCGGCCGCGGCCAACCGTTGCAGCGGGCGGCAGCCTGTCGACTGCAGCCGTAGCCGCTGCCGTTCGGGTACGCGCGACCGACGCAGCGCGGCCGGCGTCCTTGTGTGGCTCGCCCGCCGAGCCGTCCTGCGCTGCCCTGCGTTGTCCAACCCTTCGTTGCGGTGCAGCCCGCTTTCCGCATGATCGACGGTTGGCCCTATCGGGCGCAGGTGCGGAACATGGCCTGGAGCAGGTCGTCGCGCGAGCGCCCGGCGCCAGCGACGTCTGCTTGTCCCCCTCTGCTTGAGCTGATCGCCGCACCCCAGACAGCGGAGGGGGAAAGCCCTATGATGAGAATCGCAATGTCCGATACACGAGCACTTGCCGAGGAGCTAGCGACCTACGAGAAGCATCGGCTTGAGCTGCTTGACCGGGCTAAGGGGAAGTGGGTGCTGATTCACGGCAAGGAGGTTGCGGGGACGTTCGATACACAAAGCGACGCGATTAGAGAGGGCTACCGCAGGTACGGCAACGTCCCATTTCTGGTGAAGGAGGTCGTTGAGGTGGAGCGACCGCAACATTTCGTATCTCACCTGCTGGCCGTCTGAATGCCGGCGTTTGCGGTCCAGCAACCCGATCTCCGCCGCGTTGGGCCGGTGGTCCGGATGGCATTGACCATTCCGGCTGACATGGAACAACGACTCCGTGAGCGAAACGAACCGATTCCGCAGCCTGTCGAACTTCAGGGGATGATCGACACGGGGGCGACCGGCAACGTTATCCAGGAAGGTCTGCCCGCGAAACTTGGGCTTCATCCGATCGGGGTGAGCAAGATCGCGACGGCCTCCTCAAGAGAAGTCGAGTGCTTCGAATACGCGGTTCGCTTCGTGTTTCCAAGCGGTGTGATCGTCAATGACACCGCTGTCGAAGCACCCCTCCAAGGCCAGCAGATTGAGGCGTTGATCGGGCGCGGGGTGCTCTCCCTGGGCACCTTCGTCTACCTCGGCTATGCGGGGATGTTTGCTTTCAGCATCTGAGCTGCCGGTGTGCTCTGCGGCGCGGTCGGGCTGAGCGGCTATGTAGATGCCTCTAAGCCGGAGCCAAGGTAGATAACCGCGTCCAGACCAACCGCCTCCGGCGCTGCGGTCCAGGCCGTCCGCTTGCGCGCAGAGCTGTCCGTCGGCGGCTGCAACCGCGGATCGGCACAGCCGATCCAGCGAAGCAGGCGACCGACCGTGGCCGTCCACGTGCAAGCCACAAAAAGCGCCGGCCGGCGGGGGTGGGTGGGGGGCCGCCGGCCGGCAACTGGATACTAGCGCTCCTTTGCCTTTTCGTTTGCGCTGCCGTACCCCCCGCCGCCCGGCGTTTCGATCAGCAGCCGCTCGCCGGGGAGGAGCCGGCCAACCGCCTTTGCCGCCAGCCGCCTTCGCCGGCCGGAGGCCTCGATCTTGAAATCCCTGCCCGGCTTGCCGTCGCCGCCGCCGGCGGCGCCCCGGGGAGGCAGCTTCCGGCGCTCGGCGATCAGGGAGAACTGAACCTCCTCCCGGGCCTCGATCTCCCGCACCACCCCATCTCCCCCGCGAAACCTTCCCCTCCCCCCGGACCCGCTGCGCAGCGCGTAACGGCGGACCAGCAGCGGGTGCTCCTGCTCGAGCGCCTCGATTGGGGTGTTCATCGTGTTGCTCATCGCGACGTGGACGCCGCTTGGCCCGTCCCCGTCCGGGCAGGCTCCCTGGCCGCCGCCGATCGTCTCGTAGTAGGCAAACCGCTCGTTGCCAAGGGTGAGGTTGTTCATCGTCCCCTGGCCAAGGGCCCGGCCGAAGGCGGCAAGCACGAGGTCGGCAACCCGCGAGGAGGTCTCGACGTTGCCGGCGGCAACCGCTGCCGGCGGCGTGGCGTTGAGGATCGAACCGCGCGGGGCGCGGACGACGATTGGCCTGTTGGCGCCGGCGCAGGCCGGCACCGTCGGGTCGGCCGTTGCCCGCACGGCGAAGTAGGCGGCCGAGCGGGTCACCGAAAGGGGGCAGTTGAGGTTGGAGGGCTGCTGGGGCGCCGACCCGGAGAAGTCAAGGACAAGCTGGTCGGCGGTGAAGCGGCCCTGAAGCTGGAGGCGGATCTCGCCCTCCGGCCCCTCCAGGCAGTCCTCCGCCCAGACCTGCTCGCCGCACCGCTCCCGCAGCCGCTCCAGAGCCGCCACCATCCGCCGCTCGCTGTAGCGCTGAAGCTCGGCCAGCTGGCCTGCAAACCGCCGAGGGCCAACTGCGCTCACCAGCTCGGCAAGGCGGGCGGCGCCAAGCTCGCAGCTTGCCAGCTGGGCGCGGAGGTCGGCAAGCCGCTCCTGGGGGCTGCGCATCGCCGCCGCCAGCCGGCTGGCAAGGGCCGGGGTGAGCGGCGAGGGCGGGATCACCACCCCCTCCTCCGCCAAGGTGGTGGAGTCGGCCGGCATCGAGCCGGGGCGGCTGCCGCCGACGTCGGCGTGGTGGGCGCGGGCGGCGGCAAAGCCGATCAGCCGGCCGCGGTGGAAGCAGGGGGTGACCACGGTGATGTCCGGCAGGTGGGTGCCGCCCCGGTAGGGGTCGTTGAGGATCCAGCTTCTCCCCGGCCGCTGGGGCAGGTCGCGGACGGCGGCGACGGCGTCGGGCATCGCCCCAAGGTGGACGGGAATGTGCTCGGCCTGCATGATCAGCTCCCCATCCCGGTCGAACAGCGCGGTGGAGGCGTCCCGCCGCTCCTTGATGTTCGGCGAGCAGGCGGAGCGGATCAAGGTGGCCCCCATCTCCTCGCAGGCAGCCCGCAGGCTGCCAAGCAGCAGGGAGAGCTCGATCGGCAGCGAGGCCCGCCGAGGCCGCCCTGCCGACCGCCCCTGCCTTCCCCGCCGCAGCGCAACGGTCCCGTCCTCAAGCACCTTCCCTTGCCAGCCCGGCGGCAGGAAAACTGTCGCCTCCGCAAGCGCCAAGACGGCTGGGCCGCGCATGGCCGTCCCAGCCGGCAGTTCGCCCTGGTAAAGGGCGGCGCGCAGCCAACGGCCGCCGTGGCGGACGCGGTGGGCCTTGGCCGCCGGCGGCCGTGTCTCCTTGGCTGCCTGGAGCGTCAACCTGGGGGCCCTGCCGAAGACGGCAACCCGGATCGTGACAAGCTCGATCTCCCGCTCCAGGAGGAAGCCGTAACGACGGCGGTGGAGCCGCTTGAAGGCGCGCTTCAGCTGCTCCGCATCCGGCTCCCCGGCAAACCTGAGGGGCAGCTCGAACGACTGGCCTGCAAAGCGCAGTTCGTAGGTGGTCTGGACCCGGCTGGGCCGTTCGCCGAGGTCCTTTGTTGCAGCCCGCTCCAGCGCGGCGCGCAGCCGGCGCACCCTCGCGCTGCTCAGCTGCCGGCCGCGCAGCAGGACGGTCTTCGAGCGGTCACGGCGGGGCGGGCTTGCGGCCAGGCCAAGCGCGCTGAGCACGCCGGCCCCCTGGGGGATCACCACCCGCTCGATCCCCAGCTGCTCGGCAAGCAGGCAGGCGTGGAGGCCGGCCGCGCCGCCAAAGGCAAGCAGCGCGAAGCGGCGGGGGTCGATGCCCCGCTCGATCGTCACCACCCGCAGCGCCCGCGCCATCTCCGCCTCGGCGACGGCGGCAATCCCCTCCGCGCAGGCAAGCGGGGAGATCCTCAGCGAGTTGGCAAGCTTGCCGATCGCCCGCTCCGCCGCCTCCCGGTCAAGCGCGATCCCGCCGGCAAGCGGTTGGTCGGCGGCAAGCTTGCCAAGCAGCAGGTTGGCATCGGTGACGGTCGGCTCGCTGCCGCCGCGGCCGTAGCAGGCCGGACCGGGGTTGGCGCCTGCCGACCGGGGGCCAACCCGCAGCGCGCCGCCCCGATCCCGCCAGGCGATCGAGCCGCCGCCGGCACCGATCGTGACGATCTCCAGGGAGGGGAGCGCGATCGGCCTGCCGGCAACGGTCCGCAGCGGGCTTTCCCGCGCCTCCCCGCCCTCGATCAGCGAGATGTCGCAGGAGGTGCCGCCCATGTCGATGCAGAGCAGGTTTGGCTCGCCAAGCCTGCGGGCAAGCAGCTTCGCGGCGGCCACGCCGCCGGCCGGGCCGGAGAGGACGGTGTGGGCGCCGTGCCGGGCGGCAAAGGAGCTGGAGAGCAGGCCGCCGGAGGAGGCCACCACCTCCACCGCGCCAACGCCCCGTCGGCGCAGCCGGCGGCCAAGCCGCCTCAGGTAGGCGTCAAGGAGCGGCGAAAGGGCGGCGTCAAGCTCCGTTGTCGCCCACCGTTCGTACTCCCGAAAGGTGCCAACCAGCTCGCTGGAAAGGGAGATCGGCAGCCCCGGCAGGCGGCGGCGCAACGCCCTGGCGACAAGCCGCTCGTGGACCGGGTTGGCGTAGGAGTGGAGGAGCGCAACGGCAACGGCCTCCGGTTGGGCGGCGGCAACCCGCTCCGCCAGCTCGGCAAGCTCCTCCTCCTGCGGCGCCATCTCCACCCCCTCGGGGGTGATCCGCTCCCGCACCGCAAACCGCAGGGCGGGGGGGACGAGCGCTCGAGGCGGCTGGTCGCAAAGCCGATACAGGCTTGGCCGCGCCTGCCTGCCGAGGTCGACCACGTCTGTAAACCCGGCCGTTGCAAGGAAGGCGGCCTTTGCCGTCCTGCCCTCCAGCAGCGCGTTTGTGGTGACGGTCATCCCATGGGCGAACCTGGCGATGCAGCGGCCGCTTGCGCCGGCGGCGGCAAGCAGCCGGTCGATCACCGCCTCGATCGCCTCCTCCTCCCGTCCGGGACGGGAGGGGGCCTTTGCGAAGTAGGCCCTGCCGCCAACCACCAACACGCCGTCGGTGAAGGTGCCGCCGACGTCGACGCCAAGCAGCGCCCGCCTGCCGGCCATCGGCTAGTCGGGGATGAAGGGAGGGGCGGGCCAGTCGGCCAGCAGGTCGGGGAGGTCGGTGGAGACCTTTTCGGGGAACTGGGCCGGCCGCTTCTCCAAAAAGGAGGTGACCCCCTCGGCTGCGTCCTGGGAGCGGCCGCGCAGGTACATCCCCAGGGAGTCGGCCCGATGGGCGATCATCGGGTGTTCGGCGCCCAGCATCCGCCACATCAGCTGCCGCGCCAGGGCGACGGAGACGGGGGCTGTCCCCTCGCTGAACTCGGCGACGAGCCGCAGCGCCTCCTCGAGCAGCTGCTCGCGGGGATGAAGGCTGCGCACCAGGCCGCCCTCAAGCGCCTCCTGGGCCGTGAAGACGCGGCCGCTCAGCGTCCACTCAAGCGCCTTGGCGATCCCCACGATCCGCGGCAAGAACCAGCTTGAGCAGGCCTCGGGGATGATCCCCCGGCGGACGAAGACAAAGCCGAACCTGGCGTCCTCGGCGGCGATCCGAACGTCCATCGGCAGGGTCATCGTCACCCCGACGCCGACGGCCGGGCCGTTGATCGCGGCGATCACCGGCTTCTTCGCTTCGAAGATCCGCAAGGTGAGGCGGCCGCCCCCGTCCCGCCAGCGCCCCCCCTCGATGTTTGGCGCCGCGCTGCCGCCCCGGGCCTCCGCGTCAAAGGTCTTTGCCCCCTCTCCGAGATCGGCTCCCGCGCAGAACGCCCGCCCGGCCCCCGTGACGACCACCGCCCGCACCCGGTCATCGCGGTCGGCCTCGTCGAAGGCGGCGATCAGTTCTTCGCCCATCTGGCCGGTCCAGGCGTTGAGCCGGTCCGGTCGGTTGAGGGTGATCAGCAGCGCACCTGCTTCCCGCTCCGTGGTGATCTGCGGATCGGCCACGGGGAGAAAGCCTAATGGACCACTCGGCCGTCAACCGGCCAGGGCAACCTGATGGCTTGCGTCCTCTTGTTGCGGCGACTTGCCGCTTCGCCTTGCCACCACCCCCGCCGCGGCAAGCGTCGCCTCCCCCTTTTCCCGCAGTCGCAGGAGCGGCAGCTCTTCCTCCTCGCTCTCGGCCAGGTGCTGGTGGGAGGGGCAGTAGCCGTTGTGGGGAAGGGGCAGCCGCCGGCAGGGCTCGCCCTTGCGGGTGGTTGCCCGGCAGCGGGGCGGTTCGCCGGTGAGCTGGGCGTAGCCGTCAAGCGGGTGTTCGGCGATGTATCGCTCCGCCATGCCCATGTAGGCGCTGACCACCCGCCAGACCCGCCGCTGGGCGGTCAGCGGGAAGTAGCCGCGGATCTCGTTGAAGAGGGTGCGCGCCGGATCGGCGGAGCAGTAGGGGTCGGCTGCCAACTGGCTGACGACCTGCTCGCAACAGCGCAGCAGCTCCCGTTTGCGGGCGGAGAGGGCTTCGGCCCTTTCCCGTTGGCTGCCGTGCTCGGGGAGGCTCAGATAAGGGGAGAGCTCTCGGAAGATCGCTCTTGATACCTGAAACATTCCCGTTTCTCCTGGGGTTGCTGGTCGACTTTGGGTTGGCGCAACCCGCCCTTTCGCCCCTCCCCGCAACCGCAGCAAGCCGCGCGCGGCGCTGCCGGTTTGCGGGAGGGACCCTGTGCCATCACCAATCAAGGAAAGGGCCATTAGATAAAGGGATTTTCAAGGGGGGCAAAGCAAGTTGTTAAGGATTGGTTAGGGTCACTCCCACGTTTCCCAGTAAAAGCCTTTCTCACCGTCCACACAGAGATGGTGGAGGTCCTTCTCGGGATCGGTTTGGGGAAAGTCAAGCCGTTGGTGCGCACCCCTGCTCTCCTGCCGCAGCAAGGCCGCCCGGCCGATCAGCCGCACAAGCGCAAGCCGATCGTCGGCAAGCTCCCGGAGGGCGGAGGCGGTGCGGAGGATCCCTGCAGCCCGCCAAAGCCGCGCCCTGGTGGCCTGCGGCGGGGCGAGCTCCGCTGGCTCGGCAAGGACCGGCTTGTAGCGGTGGGGGGGTGGGACGGCCTCCTCGGCTGTCGCCTGCGCCGCCCGGGCGCCGAAAACAAAGCACTCGCTAAGCGAGTTTGAGGCCAGCCTGTTGGCGCCGTGCAGGCCGGTGCAGCCGCACTCGCCGACGGCGTAAAGGCCGGGGACGGACGTCCTGCCCCACAGATCGGTGCGCACGCCGCCGATCGTGTAGTGGGCGGCCGGCGCAACCGGCACCGGCTCGCGGGCTGGGTCAACCCCCGCCTGGCGCAGCGCGGCGAAAAGGTTTGGGAACCGCTGCGGCGGCACCTCCCGCATGTCCAACCGGACAGCACCCTCACCCTCCTCCTCAAGCACCTGCCAGATCGCCTTTGCCACCTCGTCCCGGGGCGCGAGCTCATCCACAAACCGTTCGCCGTCGCGGCGCAGCAGCTTTGCCCCCTCCCCACGGACGGCCTCGCTGATCAGAAACCCTTCCAGGCCGGGGATGCCGCTGATCGCCGTCGGGTGGAACTGCATCAGCTCAAGGTCGGCAAGGACAGCCCCCACCCGCAGCGCAAGGGCAAGCCCCAAGCCGATCGAGCCGGGCGGGTTTGTGGTCCGCTGCCAGAGGGCGGCTGCGCCGCCGCAGGCAAGGATCACGGCGGCCGCCGGCAGCTCCCTGCGATCCTCCAGGACCACCCCGCAGCAGCGGCCCTCGCCGCTCAGCAGGCCGATCGCGCGGCTGCGCTCCAGCACGCACAACCCCTCGCTTTGGCGTAGCAGCTGGGCGAGAAAGCCGACAAGCAGACGGCCGGTCGCCGAACCTTCCCCATGGACGATCCGCCGCCGGGAGTGGCCGCCCTCAAGGGCAAGGGCAAGCCTGCCGTCGCTCTCCCGATCGAAGTTGACGCCCCGCTCGATCAGCTCGGTAAGCCTGGCCGGCGCCTCCTCTGCAAGCACCTCGGCTGCGCTTTGGCGCACGGCGCCGCGGCCGGCCCGGACGGTATCGGCCACGTGGAGCTGGGGGGAGTCGTCGGCCGCCGTCGCTGCCGCCAGCCCACCCTGCGCCCAGTAGCTGGCGGTCTGGGCAAAGGGGGTCGAGCTGACCAGGGTGACCGCCGCTCCAGCCTCAAGCAGCTTCAGGGAGGTGTAGAGGCCGGCGGCGCCGCCCCCAACGACAACGATCGGGGCACGCTTCAACGCCACGCCGGCAACCTAGCGGCGCGCAGCCCGAGAGGTTGCTCTCGCCGCCCGCGTCCTGGTTGTCGCGGTGTGGGTCGGCCGCGCGGTGCGATGCCTTGCAACGGTGCGCAGCGGCCGGAGGGCGCTGGTTGTGGAGAAGGTTTGGGTTGAGGTGTAGGTGAGGGTGAGGTGGTTGCGGGTGACGCCCGGTTCGCCGGCAAGCTTTGTCAGGGCGGCCGCCAGCCCGCCGATCGCCAAAACGGTGATCAGCAGCAGCGCCGCGACAAGCGGCCGCCAGCGGGGGGGAGGGGCAAGGCGGCTGCGGGCCGCCCCGCCGCAGTTCAGGCACCAGTCCTGATCGGGGGCGAGCTGGCTGCCGCAGAGCGGACAGCGGTCGCCGGCCTGCTCGCTCAACTTCCCTGCTTGCCCTCCTGCGGCGGCAGGATCTGGGTTTCTTCTGGGCTTGGCGGCCCGCCGGGGCCCGGCTGAAGGGGCAAGTCGGAGAGCTGGCGCGTCCTTTCCAGCTCCTGTGTCTGGCTGCCGGAGGGCGCCTCAGGCTCGGCCTGGCTGCCGGAGGGCGCCTCAGGCTCGGCCGGCGTGCTGGAAGGGGTCTGCTGCTCGGGCTGCTGTTGGTTGGCAGGCGCGGCGGTTGTCAGCGGCAGCTTGGCAGCCGGCGAGCGCTCCAGACCGCAGAACGGACAGAACCGGTATTCGCTTGAGTGGATCTCGGCGCAGCGGGGACACGCCACCACGCCGGCCTCGCGCAGGACGGTGTAGGGACGCTCGTCCTTAAGCGCCTTCTCGAGGGCGCGCAGCTCCCGGTCGATCGTCGCCAGCCGCTCCAGCTTGGCCGACATCAGCTCCTCCCGCCTGCCGCCGAACCGATACAGGGTGTAGGTGAGCCCGCCAAGGTCGCGGTAGGCGAGCTCCCGCGCCTTGCGCAGGTAGCGCAGCCGCCGGCGCATCCGGCCCCGGGCGCGGAAACCCGGCTTGCGCTCCTGCTCAGGCTGCTGCTGAGGGAGCTGCTGCCGATCGCCCTTGTCGCCTTTGCCGGGCAGCTTGATCCGGACCATTTGTGAGCATGCTAACCACCGCAGCCTTCTTTTTCTGCCCGTTGGGCAAGCGCCTGCCGCCAGCCCTCGACCACCCGCTGCGCCAGCCGGTCGGCGCCGTAGGGGAGGGCATGGCGGCGGAGCGGCGGTCGTCGCTCGGCCTCCAGGTAGGGGCGGAGGAAGGCCGCCCAACCCGCCACCGAGAACTCGGCGCAAAGGGCTCCCTCCAGCCCGGCAAGCACCTGGGGGTGGCCGCCAACCGGGGTGGCGGCCACCGCCACCTCGCAGGCCAGGGCCTCGAGGACGGCCAGCCCAAACCCCTCCCGCTCGGAGGGGACGATCACCGCGTTTGCGGCGTTGTAGTAGTGGGGCGCCCGCTCCGGGGGGACGCCGCCAAGGGTGAGCAGCCGGCAGCCAAGCGCCTGGGCGAGGGCAACGGCCCGGTCGAACCGCTTCTCCGGCCGGAGCGGATCGGCGGGGAAAAGCAGGTAGCCCCCCTCCTCGGGGAGGTCAAGCGCCCGGCGGGCCGAGGCCTGGGGTGCGGGGGAGAACCGCTTGAGGTCGACGCCGCAGGGGAGGATCGCGTACGGCCGCCTTGCCCGCGGCGCCTGCCGGGCCAGCTCGGCGGAGACGGCAGCGGGCAGGTCGATGAACGGCAGGACGGCGCGGGTGGCAAGGCGGGTTCGCCGGTGGGCAAGCTCGCTGCCGTGGAGGGTAAGCGCGCGGACCTTGGCCGGCGCCGCAAGGGCGGCCCAGCCGGTCAGGCCGAAGTGGGCGTGGACGACGTCAAACGGCTCGGCCCGTCTGCGGCGCAGGAGGGCGACGATCGCCTTCAGGAGCGCAAGCGGCCCGGGCGGGAACTCGTAAAGCTCGACCTCCAGATCCGCGATCCTGCGCAGCGCCTCGACCTGGGCCCGCACGAAGGAGCCCCGCTCCGGCCGCTCGCGGCTTGCCGCCATGTTTGAGAGGACAAGCGCCCGCAAGGAGGTCAACGGTAGCGCCAGCGGGACCGGCTCGCCGGTTGCGGGGTCGTTTTGTGATCATGACGGTGTGAGCTCGCCAACCGCAAGCCCAAGCGAGGACTACCGCAGGCGGCCGATCGGGGTCTTTGATTCGGGCGTTGGCGGCCTCACCGTCCTTCACGAGCTGCTTGTCGCCCTGCCCCAGGAGGACTACCTCTACCTTGGCGACACGGCCCGCTTCCCCTACGGCGAACGGAGCCCTGAGGAACTCCAGCGGTTTGCCCTCGAGCTTGCCGAGGTGCTGCTGGAGCGGCGGGCCAAGCTGCTGGTGGTTGCCTGCAACGCCGCCACCTCGGCGGCGTTGGGCGTCCTCCAGGAGCGGATGCGGGAAACCACCCTTGGCGTCGAGGTGCTTGGGGTGGTCCGCCCGGAGGCGGTTCGCGCCGCGGCAATCACCCGCAACGGGAGGGTTGGCCTGCTTGCCACCCCGGCCACCGTTGCCAGCCGCGCCTACGAGCGAGCTCTTGCCGCCGTGGACCCCCACATCTCCCTCACTCCGGTGGCCGTGCCCGGCCTTGCCGCGATCATCCAGGAAGGCAGGGAGTTCACCGCCGAGGCCGTTGAAGTGGTGCGCGCCGCCTGCGAGCCGCTCCGGGAGGCCGGCGTCGACACGGTGATCCTCGGCTGCACCCACTACCCGCTGATCGCCCGGATGCTGCAGAGGTTGCTTGGTCCGCGGGTGAGGCTGGTCGGCTCCGGGCCCGCCCTTGCCCGCCAGGTGGAGCACGCCCTTGAGGTCCGCGGCCTGCGCAACCCGCAGCCGCGGGAAGGGAGCTACCGGTTTCTCTGCAGCGGCGAGGTGGAGGCCTTCAGGCGGCTTGGCGCCCGTTTCCTGCAGATGCCGCTTGGGGAGGTCGAGCACGTGGCCGTCAGCCAGGCGCCGGCTGCGGCAGGGGCGGGAGGGGGCCGGTGAGCGAGCGCAGCTACGGCCGCGGGCCAACGGAGCTGCGGCCGGTCCAGATCGTCCCCGACTTCGTCCGCACCGCCACCGGCTCGGCGTTGATCGAGGTGGGGGAGACAAGGGTGATCTGCACGGCCTCCCTCGAGGAGGGGGTGCCGAAGTGGCTGACCGGCACCGGCAGCGGCTGGATGACGGCGGAGTACGGGATGCTGCCGGCCTCGACCGGCGAACGGAAGCGGCGGGACGTGGCAAGGGGCCGTCAGGACGGCCGCTCCGTCGAGATCCAGCGGCTGATCGGCCGCTCCCTGCGACCGGTCCTCGACCTACAGGCGCTTGGCGAACGGACGATCTACATCGACTGCGACGTCCTCCAGGCGGACGGCGGCACCAGGACCGCCTCGATCACCGGCGCCTACGTCGCCCTTGTGCTTGCCTGCAGGCGGCTGGTTGCCGAGGGGAAGGTGGAGCGGGACCCGCTTCGCGACGCGGTGGCTGCCGTCTCCTGCGGGATCGTCGAAGGCCAGCTGCTGCTTGACCTCGACCAGCAGGAGGACACCCAGGCGGAGGTCGACGCCAACGTCGTGATGTTGGCAAGCGGCGGCTTCGTCGAGGTCCAGGCGACGGCCGAGCGGGCGCCGCTTCAGCGCGCTGCCTTTGACCAGCTGCTGACCGTCGCCCAGGGAGGGATCGAGGAGCTGTTTGCCCACCAGCGTCGGGCGCTTGGCGAGAGCGGATGAGGATCGTCGTCGCAACCCGCAACCGCCACAAGCTGAAGGAGCTTGAGCGGATCCTTGCCGAACATCGCCTTGAGCCGCTGCCGGAGGGGGTGGAGCTGCCGCCGGAGACCGGGGCCACCTTTGCCGAGAACGCGCTGATCAAGGCCAGGGCGGCGGCAGCTGCGCTTGGCGTTGCGGTGCTCGGCGAGGACTCCGGGATCGAGGCGGAGGCGCTGGGCGGGGCGCCGGGGATCCGCTCGGCACGGTTTGCCTCCAACGGCGAGCAGAACGCCTCCGACCAGGCAAACAACGAAAAGCTGCTCGCCCTCTGTCCGCCCGGGAGCGGCCTGCGCTACGTCTGCGCCCTTGCCTACGTCGACCCCCAGCGTGGGGTCGAGGAGGTTTTCTGGGGAAGGTGCGAGGGGAGGCTTGCGGCGGCGCCGCGCGGGGCGGGCGGCTTCGGCTACGACCCGCTGTTCATCCCCCTCGAGCAGGAGGGGGAACGGACGATCGCCGAGCTTGAGCCCCGCGAGAAGGACCGGATCTCCCATCGGGGCAAGGCGGCCCGCGCCTTTGCCGCCTATCTAAAGGAGGTTGACCGAGGCGCAGGCGGCAACGGCGATCCCCACCAGGGCGTAGCCGGTGTAGCCGGCGAGCAGGGCGATCACCGCGACAACCAGGCAGGTGGCAACGGTGGCAAGCCAGGCGATCCGGGAGAGCTCCATCGGGAGAATCTAAGCAGCGGCGGTTGATTTCGTCCGCCTCCCTTGTTAGCTTCGCACCGTCGCCCGTGGTAGCTTCGCGGGCGCACACAGAAAACGCGATTAGGAGGTCAGAGAACCGATGACGAAGACGGAGTTGGTGGAGCAGGTCGCCGACCGCGCGCAGCTCACCAAGGCCGACGCCCAGCGGGCCGTGGACGCCGTCCTGCAGAGCGTCCAGGACGCGCTGAAGCGGGGCTCCGACGTGACCCTGCCCGGCTTCGGGAAGTTCCACGTCACCAAGCGGGCGGCGCGGACCGGGCGCAACCCGGCCACCGGCGAGAAGATCAAGATCAAGGCCTCGAAGGTGGTCCGGTTCACCGCGGGCAGCACCCTCAAGAAGGCGGTAGCCTGAGCGAGGCCGGCCGCTTCCGCGATCGCCTAGCTGCAACGGTCGCCGACCGCCGCTCCCAGCTGGTGGTCGGGATCGACCCCAACCCGGCCGAGCTTTGGCCGCTGACCGGCGGTGGGCAGGGCGTTGTGGCGGTGCTCGGCCACTGCCGGGCGTTGATCGCGGCGGTCGCGGAAGCAGCCGTCGCCGTGAAGCTCCAGCTTGCCTGGTTCGAGCGGTGGGGGGCGGCTGGCCTTGCCGCCCTCGAGGAGCTGGTCGGCTACGCCAGGGAGGAGGGGCTGCTGGTGATCCTTGACGCCAAGCGGGGCGACGTGCCCCACACCGCCGCCGCCTACGCCCAGGCCCTGCTTGGCCGGGAGGGCCTTGACGGCGATGCGGCAACGGTCAGCCCCTGGTTTGGCGCGGAGGCGGTGAAGCCCTTTCTGGAGCTGGCCGGTGGGTCGGGCAAGGGGGTCTTTGTGGTCGTCCGCAGCTCCAACCCCGGCGGCGCCGACCTCCAGGAGCTGCCCCTCCAGGGCGGGGGCAGGGTCTGGGAGCGGGCGGCGGAGATCGTCCGCAGCCTTGCGAAGGCCGGCAGCGGCGGCGAGCTTGGCGCCGTCGTCGGCGCAACGGTCCCCGAGGCCGTCGCCCAGGCCCGGCGGCTGCTTGGCGACCTGCCGATCCTCCTGCCGGGCGTGGGGGCGCAGGGTGGCGCCGTCGAGCCCCTGGCCGCCGCCCTTGCCGACGCCCCCGAACCGTTGCGCCGCTCCTCCCTGCTGATCACCGCCGCCCGCTCCCTGGCAAACGCCTGGCGGAGGGAGGGCGGCGACCCCAGGCGGGCGGCGGAGCGGGAGGCGCAGCGGCTGCGCGCGGCGGCCTGGGCGCTGGGGTAGAGGGCGGCCGGCAGCCGGGAGCGGCTCTCTCTGCTAGGAAGTGAATGGCGGATGATCCTCACGGTCACCCTGAACGCGGCGATCGACAAGACGCTTACCGTCCCCAACTTCCAGGTTGGGCGCCGCCACCGCAGCGTCAGCCAGCAGTCGATGGCGGGGGGCAAGGGGATCAACGTGGCGCGGGCGCTGAAGCGGCTTGGCAGGCCGGTGATCGCCACCGGCCTGGCCGGCGGGGCGACCGGGACGCGGATCGTCGAGGAGCTGACCGCCGAATCGATCCTCAACGACTTCGTCCGGATCCAGGAAGAGTCCCGCACCAACATCTCGGTGCTCGACCCAACGAGCGGCCAGCAGACCGAGATCAACGAGCGGGGGCCGCGGGTCAGCGAGGCGGAGATCGCGACGTTCCGGGACAAGCTGTTGTACCTTGCCCGCGGTGCGGCGATCGTGGTCTTTGCAGGTTCGCTTCCCCGAGGCGTCGATCCGGCGATCTACGCCGAGCTGGTGAGGGAGCTGAAGGGGATGGGCCTGACCACCGTTGTCGACACCGACGGCGACCCCTTGCGGCTGGCGGTGAAGGCGGGGCCGGATCTTGTCAGCCCCAACGTGCTGGAGGCCGAGGAGCTGGTTGGCCACGAGTTTGCCGACGAGGGGGAGCAGCTTGCCGGTGTCGGCGAGATCGTCGAGCTTGGCGCCAAGGAGGCGGTGATCACCCGCAGCGACGGCTGCGTCGCCCAGCTTTTGGTGGACGGCAAGCCGGTGCGGTTTAGGGCGCGGATCGCCGAACGGGAGCCGGTTGCCCCGGTCGGCTCCGGCGACGCCTTCCTTGCCGGCTACGTGGCAGCCCGCTACGACGGCGAAGGCCCGGAGCAGTGCCTGCGGCTGGCCGTTGCCAGCGGCGCCGACTCGCTGGTGAGGATGGGGGCGGGGGTCGTTGAGCAGAAGGGCGTCGAACGGTTGGTAAACGAGGTGGAAGTGGCAAGGATCGAGGAGAAGCCGACCGGTGCTCCCGTCGGCGGCAGCGATACGATGCGGAAATGGAGATAGAAATCGGACGCGGAAAATCGGGGAGGCGGGCGTACGGGTTCGACGACATCGCGATCGTGCCCTCGCGGCGCACGCGCGACCCCGACGACGTCGACATCTCCTGGAAGCTAGGCCCCTACCAGTTCGAGCTGCCGATGATGGCCTCTGCGATGGACGCCGTCGTCTCCCCGCAGACGGCCGGGATCATCGGCAGGCTGGGCGGCCTTGCGGTCCTCAACCTGGAGGGGATCTTCACCCGCTACGAGGACGCCGACGCCCAGCTCGAGAAGATCGCCTCCCTGCCCAAGGAGCGGGCGACGAGGGAGATGCAGGAGATCTACAAGGAGCCGATCAAGAAGGAGCTGATCGTCCAGCGGATCCAGGAAATCAAGGAGCAGAAGGTCGTGGTCGCCGCCTCCCTCACCCCCCAGCGGGTGCGGGACTACTACGAGATCGCCCTGGAAGCCGGCCTTGACGTGCTGGTGATCCAGGGGACCGTTGTCTCCGGCGAACACGTCTCCTCCGTGAGCGAGCCGCTCAACCTCAAGGAGTTCATCCCCACCCTGGACGTGCCGGTGGTCGTTGGCGGCTGCGCCTCCTACCACACCGCGCTCCACCTGATGCGCACCGGCGCGGCGGCGGTGCTGGTTGGCGTCGGCCCCGGCGCCGCCTGCACAACGCGGGGCGTGCTGGGGATCGGCGTTCCGCAGGCGACGGCGATCGCCGACGTCGCCGAGGCCCGCTCCACCCACATGCTGGAGACCGGCGAGTACTGCCAGGTGATCGCCGACGGCGGGATGCGCACCGGCGGCGACGTCGCCAAGGCGATCGCCCTTGGCGCCGACGCGGTGATGATCGGCTCGCCGCTTGCCCGCGCCTACGAAGCCCCCGGCCGCGGCTACCACTGGGGGATGGCAACCTTCCATCCGACCCTGCCGCGGGGGACGAGGGTTGCCGTCCAGCAGAACGGCACCCTTGAGGAAATCCTGGTCGGCCCCGCCCACGAGAACGACGGCACCTTCAACCTCTTCGGCGGGCTGCGCACCTCGATGGCAACCTGCGGCTACAAGGACCTTGCCGAGTTCAACCGGGCCGAGGTGGTGATCGCCCCCGCCCTTCAGACGGAGGGCAAGCAGCTTCAGCGGGAACAGGGGGTGGGAATGGGCGCAAGCGGCTCGCGGATCGCCGTTGCCGCCGATGTCTAGCCAGACCCTTGAGCGGAGCCGGCCCGGCCAAGCCGGGCCGGCCCCTGCCGCAACCGAGGAGGTGGTGGTTGTCGACTACGGCGGCCAGTACTCCCAGCTGATCGCCAGGCGGGTCCGGGAGTGCGGGGTGTTCTCCGAGCTGATCCCCCACACCGAGGCGGTGGCGGCGCTCCGGGAGCGCAGGCCGAAGGGGGTGATCCTCTCCGGGGGGCCGGCCTCCGTCTACGCGCCCTCGGCGCCAGCCCTTGCCCCGGAGCTCCTCTCCCTCGGGGTGCCGGTGCTTGGCGTCTGCTACGGCATGCAGCTGCTCGCCCACGCCCTTGGCGGCCGGGTGGAGCCGGCAGCCCAGGGGGAGTTCGGCAGGACCGCGCTTACCGTTCACGAGCCTGGGCTGCTGTTTGCCGGCACCCCGGCAAAGCAGACCTGCTGGATGTCCCACCGGGACACCGTGATCTCCCCGCCCCCTGGAGCGCGCACCCTTGCCTCCTCGCCGGCCTCGCCGGTCGCCGCCTTCGAAGACCGGGGGCGGGGCCTCTACGGCATCCAGTTCCATCCCGAGGTCGCCCACACCCCTTACGGCAAGGCGATCCTCACCCGCTTCCTCGAGGACGCCTGCCGGTGCGAGCGGCGGTGGACACCCCGTTCGATCATCGACGAGCAGGTGGAGCGGATCCGCGCCCAGGTTGGCGATGGAGGGGTGATCTGCGGGCTCTCCGGCGGCGTCGACTCCTCGGTGGCGGCGCTGCTCGTCCACCGCGCCGTCGGCGACCAGCTGACCTGCGTCTTCGTCGACCACGGCCTGCTGCGCAAGGAAGAGGCCGCCCAGGTGCGCGCCGCCTTTGAAGAGGCCTTTGCCGTGCCGCTTGTGGTGGTTGCGGCGGAGGACCGGTTCCTCGCCCGGCTCAAGGGGGTTGTCGACCCCGAGCGCAAGCGGAAGGTGATCGGCGAGGAGTTCATCCGGGTCTTCGAGGAGCAGGCACAGGCGCTGGCGGCAAGCGGCAAGCCGGCCCAGTTCCTCGTCCAGGGAACCCTCTACTCCGACGTGATCGAGTCCGGCGGCGCGGCCGGCGCGGCCCGGATCAAGTCCCACCACAACGTTGGCGGACTGCCGGAGCGGCTTGACCTCGAGCTGGTCGAGCCGCTGCGGATGCTGTTCAAGGACGAGGTGCGGGCGCTTGGCGAAGAGCTTGGCCTGCCGGAGCGTCTTGTCTGGCGCCAGCCCTTCCCCGGGCCCGGCCTGGCGATCAGGATCGTCGGCGGGGAGGCGACCAAGGAGCGGCTGGAGCTGTTGCGGGAGGCCGACCACATCCTCCAGGAGGAGATCCGCGCCGCCGGCCTCTACCGGGAGCTTTGGCAGTCGTTCTGCGTGCTGCCGGAGGTCCGGGCCGTTGGTGTGCAGGGCGACAAGCGGACCTACGGCTACGTGATCGCGATCCGCGCCGTCACCAGCGACGATGCGATGACGGCCGACTGGGCGCGTCTCCCCTACGACCTCCTCGAGCGGATCGCCTCCCGGATGATGGGGGAGCTCGAGGAGGTCGGCAGGGTGGTGCTCGACATCACCTCCAAGCCGCCGGGGACGATCGAGTGGGAGTAACGAGGCCGGGCCTTCGGGCCCGTTGCTCTATGATCCACCCTTGCGCCAGCGATGAAGGCGATCAACGACAACCAGCGGACCTACATGGCAAAGCCGGGGGAGCATGACCGGCCCTGGGTGGTGATCGACGCCGCCGGCAAGACGCTTGGCAGGCTGGCCACCGAGGTTGCCGACCGGCTGCGGGGCAAGCACAACCCCTACTTCACCCCCCATGTCGACACCGGCGAGTTCGTGGTGGTGGTGAACGCGTCAAGGATCCACGTCACCGGCAAGAAGCGGTCCGACAAGCTCTACCGGCGCCACTCCGGCTACCCCGGCGGGCTGAAGAGCGAAACGCTTGCCCAACTGCTTGCCCGCAAGCCTGAGGAGGTCGTCCGCCACGCGGTCAAGGGGATGCTCCCCAAGAACAGGCTTGGCCGCAAGCAGCTGCGCAAGCTGAAGGTCTACGCTGGCCCAGACCACGTCCACCAAGCCCAGAAGCCCCAGCCGATCGAGCTGCGCTTTGGGAAGGAGCGGTGATGGCAAGCGATCGAGGCAAGAAGGAGCAGGAGCAGGAGGAGCAGGAGGAGGTCCCGGGGGCCCACCTCGAAGTCGACATCGTCCCCGAAGGGGTCGACCCGCTTGCCCCCCAGGAGCCGGAGGACCCCTACGCCCCCTACGCCTACGAGGAGGAGGAGCAGCAGGCCGAGGAGCAGCCCCAGGAGGCAGCCGAGGAGCAGGAGGAGGAGCCTCAGCCGCTGCGCGCCCAGATCGACCTTGGCGCCGAGGCCCGCTATCGGGCGACCGGCAAGCGCAAGACGGCCGTCGCCCGGGTGATCTTGAAGCCGGGCAGCGGCAACTACCTGATCAACGGCCGCTCCCTTGCCGATTACTTCCCGCGGATCACCCTCCAGCGGCTGGTCGAACAGCCGCTGGCCGTCGTCGGCTACGCCCAGCGGATGGACGTCCAGGCGCGCGTTCACGGTGGCGGGATCTCCGCTCAGGCCGGGGCGCTTCGCCACGGGATCGCAAAGGCGCTGCTTGAGGCCGACCCCAACCTCCGCAAGGAGCTGAAGAAGCGCGGCTTCCTGACCAGGGACGCCCGGGTCAAGGAGCGCAAGAAGGCCGGCCTGAAGAAGGCGCGCAAGCGGCCGCAGTTCTCGAAGCGTTGAGCCCGGCAGGGCGGCTGTTCGGCACCGACGGCGTGCGCGGCGTCGCCGGCCAGGAGCTTGACGCCGAGCTGGCCTTGCGGTTGGGGGCGGCGACCACGGCGATCGCCGGCGGGCGGGGGGTGCGGGTGCTGGTCCTGCGCGACACCAGGGAGTCGGGGGAGATGCTGGAGGCCGCCTTTGCGGCCGGGGTGGCAACCGCCGGCGGGGAAGCGCTGCTTGGCGGTGTGCTGCCGACGCCGGCTGCGCCGCTGCTGCTGAAAAGCCACGGCCTGGAGCTGGCGGCGGTGATCTCCGCCTCCCACAACCCCTACGCAGACAACGGGATCAAGGTGTTTGGGGCGGACGGGCTGAAGCTTGCCGACGAGCTTGAGGAAGCAGTTGAACGGCGGCTCTCGGAGCGGCCGCGGGGAACGGCGATCGGCCGGATCCGCACGCTCCACGGCTGTCTGGAGGACTACCTGAGGCTCCTTGAAGAGCGGTTTGCCAACCGGCCGGCCCAGGGCAGGCGGATCGTCCTTGACTGCGCAAACGGCGCCACCTACAAGGCCGCTCCGCTTGCCTTTGAACGGCTGGGCGCAACGGTGGGAACGATCGGCTGCCAGCCGGACGGGCGGAACATCAACGCCGGCTGCGGTTCGACGGCGCCGGGCCGGCTCCAGGAGGCGGTGGTTGGCGGCGGCTGGGAGCTTGGCTTTGCCTTCGACGGCGACGGCGACCGGGTGGTTGCCGTCGATGGCCGGGGCGAGCTCCTCGACGGGGATGAGCTGCTTGCCCTGATTGCAACCTATCTGCGGGAGCGGGGGGAGCTTGGCGGGGGGGTGGCGGTGACCGTGATGAGCAACTTCGGCCTGATCCGCTACCTGGAGGGGCTGGAGATCGAGGTGGCCCAGACCCCGGTTGGGGACCGAAACGTCCTCGCCGAGCTGATCGGCCGGGGGTGGCGGATCGGCGGCGAGCAGTCCGGCCACCTGATCGACCTTTCCTTCAACGGCTGCGGCGACGGGATCGCCACCGCCTTGTTGGCGCTGGAGGCTTTGGCCGGCGGGGAGCTGCGGGCGGGTTCCTGGTTTCGCAGGCTCCCCCAGCTGCTTGAGAACGTCGCGGTGGCCGACAAGGAGGCGGCGCTTGCCTCGCCGGCGGTCCGGGAGGCGGTTGAGCGGGCGGAGGCGCTCCTGCAGGGCAGGGGCAGGGTTTTGGTCCGCCCAAGCGGCACGGAGAGCGTGGTGCGGGTGATGGTGGAGGCGGAGGAGGAGGGGGTTGCCCGCCAGGCCCTTGGCGCCCTTGCCGCGGCGCTGCGGGAAGGCAACCAGGCGAGGGCGTGAGGGCGGGACCTCCCCCTCCCTGAGCGCTGGCGCGAGGACAGCACGGCGCCGCCTCCTCCGCTAGGCGCACAGCTCGCGCCGCTTTAGCCAGCCCCACCGCTGTCATACTGCCCCCAAATGTGTGGGATCTTCGGCTACATCGGCCACAGGCCGGCGGAGGAGGTGCTGCTTGACGGCCTCCGGCGGCTCGAGTACCGCGGCTACGACTCCGCCGGGATCGCCGTCCTTGGCGAGGGGGGCGTGCGGCTGACCAGGGCCGTCGGCAACCTCGATCGCCTTGCGCAGCGGCTTGCGGCGCAGCAAGGCGCCCCTTCCGCCAACGGCAAGCTGCAGACCGGGATCGGCCACACCCGTTGGGCAACCCACGGTCCGGTCAGCGAGAAGAACGCCCACCCCCACTTCGATCGGGACGGCAAGATCCACGTCGTCGTCAACGGGATCGTCGAGAACCACGACACGCTGCGCAAGCGGCTGGGCGGCGAAGGGGTGCCGTTCAGCTCGGAAACGGACGCCGAGGTGATCGCCCACCTGATCGCCCGCCACTACTCAGGCGACCTTGCCGCCGCCGTCCGCGCCGCCCTTCAGGAACTGGAGGGCCACTTTGCCTTTGTCGCCCTCTCCGCGCAGGAGCCGGGGCTGCTGGTTGGCGCCCGCCGGGAGTGTCCGCTGATCGTCGGCGTGGGCGAGGAGGAGCGGTTTGTCGCCTCGGCGCTACCCGCCTTCCTCCCCCACACCAGACGGGCGCTTTTCCTCGAGGACGGCGAGGTCGCGGTGATCGACGTGGGCGGGGTGCGGCTCCTCGACGGGGAGGGGCGGGAGGTGAAGCGGGCGGTGAAGCGGATCGATTGGGACGCCGAAGCCCTGGAGAAGCGCGGCTTTGAGACCTTCATGCTCAAGGAGATCTACGAACAGGCCGACGCCGTCGCGGAGACCCTCTCCGGCCACCTCCTGGAGGGCGGCGAGGTTGAGCTCTCCCTCGAGGGGGAGATCGATCCCGCCCTGATCGCCGCTTGCCGGCGGGTGGTGATCGTCGGCTGCGGCACCTCCTACCACGCCGGTCTTGTCGGCCGCTACGTCCTTGAAAACCTCGCCCGCCTGCCGGTCGAGCTGGACATCGCCTCGGAGTACCGCTACCGGGAACCGGTGCTTGGCGAGCAGGACCTGGTGATCGGGATCACCCAGTCGGGGGAGACCGCCGACACCCTGGCGGCGATGCGGGAGGCCCGCCGCCGAGGGGCGCGGGTGATCGCGCTCACCAACGTCGCCGGCTCCCAGGCGACAAGGGAGGCCGACGCCGTCCTCTACACCCGCGCCGGGATCGAGGTGGGCGTCGCCGCCACCAAGACCTTCACGACCCAGGTGGTGGCGCTCTTCTTGCTTGCCCTCTGGCTTGCCGGCCGGCGCGGCACCGCCCCCGCCGAGCGGCTTGCCGAGCTTTCCGCCGGCCTGCGCCGGATCCCCCACCGGATCGACGAGCTGCTGGGGATGCCAACCGACGAACGGCCAACGCCGCTGGTTGCCGCGGTCCGCGAGGTTGCCGACCGCCACTTCGACAAGCAGTTCTTCCTCTACATCGGCCGCAACATCGGCCTGCCGATCGCCCTTGAGGGGGCGCTGAAGCTGAAGGAGATCGCCTACATCGCCACCGACGCCTACGCCGCCGGGGAGATGAAGCACGGGCCGATCGCCCTGCTCGAACAAAGCACCCCGGTGGTTGCAATCGCCACCGACTCCCCGGTGCTGGACAAGCTGCTCTCAAACATCGCCGAGGTGAGGGCGCGGGGGGCCGAGGTGGTGGCCGTCTGCAGCGAAGGCCAAGGGCGGGTTGCCGAGGCCGCCGATCACCTGCTCCCCCTCCCCAAGACGGACTGGCTGTTGGCGCCGGTGTTGGCCGTCGTGCCCCTCCAGCTGCTTGCCTACGAGATCGCCAAGCGGCGGGGCTGCAACGTCGACCAGCCGCGCAACCTGGCAAAGACCGTCACGGTGGAGTAGCTCGATGGAGCCGGTTGCCAGCTGGTGTTTCCCCCTGCTTACCGCCGCCCAGATGCAGGCGATCGACCGCTACGGCATCGAGGAGCTGGGGATCCCCGGGATCGACCTGATGGAGCGGGCCGGAGCCGCCGTGGCGCGCGCCGCCGAGGAGCTGGCAGGCGGCGGGCCGGTTGCCGTGCTGTGCGGCAAGGGCAACAACGGCGGCGACGGCTTTGTCGCCGCCCGGCTGCTGCGGCTTGCCGGCCTGCGGACAACGGTCTTTACAACCCACCCCCCCGACGCCTACAGCGGCGATGCGGCAACCGCCCTCAAGCGGCTTGGCGAGGAGGACCTGGTTGCCGAGGCGTTTGCCCCGCAGGCCTTGGCCGACACCGCCCGGGCCCTTGAGCAGGCGGCGGTCCTGATCGACGGCCTGCTTGGCACCGGCTTTGCCGGCCTGCCCCGGGGGCCGGTGGCCGCTGCAATCGAGCTCGTCAACCGCTTCGCCAAGCCGGTTGTGGCAATCGATCTGCCAAGCGGCGTGAACGGCTCAAGTGGGGAGGTGGAGGGGGAGGCGGTGCGGGCGACCAGGACCGTCACCTTCCACCTGCCAAAGGTCGGCCACTACATCGCCCCGGGGAAATGGCACGTCGGCGACCTGCAGGTGGTTGGGATCGGCCTGCCGCAGGACGGCTACAGCCGCCTTGCCGCCCAGGAGCCGCCGATCGGCCTGGTGGAGGCAGGCGTCGTTGGCGTGCTGCCAAGACGGACGGCCTCCTCGAACAAGTTCACCAGCGGCCAGGTGGTGGTGGCCGGCGGCAGCGCAGACCTTGCCGGGGCCGTCGCCCTTGCCGCCCGGGGGGCGCTGCGCGCCGGCGCCGGCTACCTGATCGCCTGCGTGCCGGCGGCGATCCGGGAGCGGGTGTCGCTGCTGTGCGGGCCGGAGGTGATGACCAGGGCGCTGCCGGAAGACGGCGCAGGGGCGGCGGTGCCGGCCGCCGTCGCCGAGGTGCTTGCCCTCCTGGAGCGGGGCGGGGCGGCGGTGATCGGCAACGGCCTTGGCCGCAGCGAGCCCGCTGCCCAGTTCGGCCGCTCCCTTGCCCTCCAGGCGCCGGTGCCGGTTGTCCTCGACGCCGACGGCCTCAACGCCTTCGCCGGCCGACTAAAGGACATTGCCGGCCGGCCGGCGCCAACGGTGCTCACCCCCCACGGCGGTGAGCTGGAGCGGCTGCTGGCAGCCGACCGCGGTCGGGTGGCCCGCTCCCGGCTTGCCTGCGTGCGGGAAGCGGCCGCCCGCTCCGGCGCCGTTGTCGTCCTCAAGGGGGACGACACCTTGATCTGCGCCCCTGACGGCAGGGTTGCCGTCAACGACGGCCGCGCCCCGGCGCTGGCAACGGCCGGCAGCGGCGACCTGCTGGCCGGGATGATCGGGGCCGCCCTGGCGGCGGGGGTGGAGACCTTTGCTGCGGCCTGCGCAGCCGTCTACCTCCACGCCGCCGTCGGCCGGGCGGCAGCCCGCCGGCGGGCTGCCGAGGGGCTGCTGCCGACGGAGCTGGCCGACCTGCTGCCGGCGGTTCGCCGCCGGCTTGCCGACGGTTCTCGCGGACGGGCGGGAAGGTGGCGCGGGCTGAAGCGGTAGTCGACCTGGCGGCGATCCGGCACAACTGCCGTGCGCTGCGCCAGCGCCTCTCCTCCCGCGCGCTGCTTTGCGCCGTCGTCAAGGCCGACGGCTACGGCCACGGCGCAGCCCAGGCGGCCGAGGCAGCCCTTGCCGGCGGCGCCCGCTACCTGGCCGTTGCCACCGCGCAGGAGGCGGTTGCGCTCCGGCAGGCCGGTTTCCAGGGGGTGCCGATCCTGGTGATGGGGCCGCTTGATCGCGGGGAACTGCGCCTTGCCCTTGCCGTTGAAGCTGAGGTTGTCGTCTGGCGGGAGTGGATGGTCGAGGAGGTTGCAGCGGCTGGGGGAGGGGCGATCCACGTCAAGTTCGACAGCGGGATGGGCAGGCTTGGCTCAAGCGATCGCGAGGGGCTGCTGTCGTTGCTCGCCTCGGCCAGGGAACGGCAGGGGGTGGTGGTGAGGGGGCTGATGAGCCACCTTGCCACGGCCGGGGAACGGGATGGGGGGGAGTACATGGCCAGGCAGGTCGCCGAGTTCGGTCGGTTCGTCGCCGCGGCGAAGGGGCTTGTCCCGGAGGCGATCGCCCACATCGCCAACAGCGGCGGGCTGCTTTCGGACCCAAGCTCCCACTTCGAGATGGCCCGCTGCGGCGTCGCCCTCTACGGCCTCGACCCCTTTGGCGAGGACGCGGCTGCCCGCGACCTGGCGCCGGCCCTCTCCCTGCGCAGCTACGTCGCCGACGTGCGGCGGATCGCGGCCGGTCGCTCCGTTGGCTACGGCCGGCGGTTCATCGCCTCCCGGGACACCCACATCGCGGTGATCCCCGTCGGTTACGGCGACGGCTTCCACCGGGCCCTCTCCGGAAAGGCTGAGGTGCTGATCGGCGGCCGCCGCTACCGCCAGGTGGGGACGATCTCGATGGACACGATCACCGTCGACCTCGGCCCCGACCCGGCCGCCCTGCGGCTGCGCGGCGAGGAGGCCGTGCTGATCGGCAGCCAGGGGGAGGAGCGGATCACCGCCGAGGAGGTGGCGGCGCTTGCCCACACCATCAACTACGAGGTGACCTGTGGCCTCACCGCCAGAGTTCCCCGCCGGTTTACCCCTTGATCGGAGGCTGCGCGAGGCGCTTGCGGGCTGCTGCGCCGAGGGGGAGGCCTACTTCGTCGGCGGGATGGTGCGGGACCTGCTGCTCGGTCGGCCAACCGCCGACTACGACCTGGTCCTCGCCGGCGACCCCCGCGCCGCTGCCCGTTGCCTCGCCGACCGCCTCCAGGCAAGCTCCTTTCCGCTTGACCGGGAGCGGGGGATCTGGCGGGTGGTCGGCAACGGCTTTCAAATCGACCTGGAGCGGCTTGCGGAGGGAGGGCTGGCAGCCGACCTGGCAAGGCGCGACCTGACGATCAACGCCATTGCCCTCGCCCTTGAGGGCAACCGGCTGATCGACCCCCACGGCGGCCTTGCCGACCTGCGCAACGGGGTGCTGCGGGCCGTCGGCGGGGGATCGTTTGCCGCCGATCCGCTGCGGGTGGTAAGGGTTGCCCGGTTCGCCTGCGAGCTTGGCTTTGCCGTCGAGGAGCAGACGGCAGCCCTTGCCCGCCGCGCCGCCCCCGCGCTGGCCGGGGTTGCCCCGGAGCGGATCCTTGCCGAGCTGGCAAGGATCTTCTCCTCCCCCGATCCGGCCGGCGGCTTTCGGATCCTGAGCCGGCTGGAGGCCGACCGCCAGATCCTGCCGGAGCTGCTTGCCGAGCGGGGGGTGGAGCAGAACCCCTACCACCACCTCGACGTCTACAACCACACCCTTGAATGCCTTGCCTACGCCGCCGCCCTGCGCGCCGCCCTGCGCGAAGGGCGGTCGACGGAGCTGCCGGGCAGCGGCGAGCTGGAGGCCTTCCTGGCGGCAATCGATGACCATCGCGCCGCCCTGGTGGAGGCGCTTTCCGGTCGGGTTGCCGAGGGCTTCGATCGGTTTGGGGCGCTCTGCTTCGGCGCGCTGCTGCACGACGTCGCCAAGCCGCTCACCAAGACAGCGGGGCCGCGCGGCTGGCCGGCCTTCCCCGCCCACGACCGCCTTGGCGCCAGGGTGGCGAGGGAAGTTGTGGCGAGGCTGCGGGGCTCGGCAAGGCTGCGGGAGCACCTTGGCGGCCTGGTCGCCCACCACCTGCGGCTTGGCTTCCTCCTTCACGAGGAGGAGCCGCTTGCCCCCCGCACCCGCTACGCCTACCTGCGCCGCTGCGAGCCGGTTGGCCTCGACGTCACGCTGCTTTCGGTTGCCGACCGCCTTGCCACCCGGGGGCGCAACCACGAGCGGGCGATCGCCGACCACCTTGCCCTTGCCGCCGCACTGCTGCCCCACGCCCTTGCCTACGACCGGGAAGGTCCGCCCCCTCCGCCGCTGCGCGGCGACAGGCTGGCGCAGGCGCTTGGGATCGAGCCGGGGCCGCTCCTCGGCGAGCTGCTTGAGGAGCTCCGGGCGGCCCGTTACGCCGGCGAGGTAAGGGACGCTGCAGGGGCGGTTGCACATGCCAGGGCCGTGCTGGCACGGCGCGAAAGGGGAGCGTAGGTTAATGGCGATGGCGGAGAACTGCGTCTTTTGTCGGATCGCGTCAAGGGAGGCGCCGGCGGAGATCGTCGCCGAGGACGAGCTGACCCTCTCCTTCATGGACATCAACCCGGCCACCCGCGGCCATGCCCTGGTAATCACCAAGGCGCACAGGGAGAACCTGTTTGCCGTCGGCGCCGAGGAGCTTGCGGCGGTGGTGCGGGCCGCCCGCAACCTCGCCAGGCTTGTCATCGAGCGGCTTGGCGCCGACGGCGTCAACCTCCTGAACTCCTGCGGCTCGGCCGCCTGGCAGACCGTCTTCCACTTCCACGTCCACGTGATCCCCCGCTACCATGGCGACCCGCTGCGCCTCCCCTGGGTGCCCACCCCCGGCTCCCCGGAGGAGATCGCCCAGGCCGCGCAGCTGCTGCGGGGAGGGTAGGCGCGACCTGGGGAATGGTTTCGTGTTGAAGCTGACGGTGAAAGGGCAAGCGAAAAGGGCGTTCCGCATTGCCGCGGCCTGCGCCGCCGCGGTTGGCTTCCTGCCCGGGATCGCGGCGGCGACGACAACGGAAGTTGGCGTGGTGGGAAAGGCGCCAAAGGCCCAGCCAAGCTGCGAAGGCGGCCCCGTTCACCACCCGCCAAAGGAAGAACAGAGGACCAAGAGCTTGGAAGGGGGCACGCCGGGGGGGACGAGCGCGCGGGCAAGCGTTGCCGGCGAGTGCCTGGTGATCAGCAGGACGAGCGGCTTTCAAACGGCCGTCGACGGGATCCGCAACCCCGACGTGATCCCGCGGGAAGGGAGGATCGTCGCCTGGACGATCACCCTTGGCGATCCGACGACGGCCGACGTCCGCTACTTCAACGAACACGAGGGTGGTCCTGCCGAGGCGGAGCTTGGCATCCTTGAACCGGTCTACCCGAAGCCGAAGAAGCCGAACAAGAAGCAGAAGAGGGTAAAGCGGTCGACCAGGCGGGGCCGGGCTGCGGCAACCGGCACCAGCCGGGGACGGACCAAAAAGCGCAAGAGCGAAGCGAAGCGCAAACAGCAGCCGGAAGCAACCCACTACCGGCTGGTGGCCGCCACCCCGCTCGTCCGGCTGGAACCGTACTTTGGGATGACCGCCCAGTTTGCGCTGGAAACGACGATCCCGGTGAAGAAGGGCGACCTGATCGTCCTCACCTCGCCGACCTGGGCGCCGGCGCTGGCGATCGGCGAGAGCAAGAACACGACCTGGCGGGCCTCCCGGAGCAAGACCAAGTGCGCGAACACCAGCGAACCGACGGCCCACATCCACGTCGGGGTGGTGAGGGAATACGGCTGCCAGTACGTCGAAGCCCGCCTCACCTACTCGGCGCTGCTGGTCTCGACGCCGTAGGGGGCTAGCCGCCGGGGGCTGCCGCGCCGCCGCTTTGCGCTTCCTGCTGTTGAGCCGCTTCGCCGCTTGAGGGTGAGGGCGCCGAGGCGGAGGCGGTGGCTTCCGTTGCCGTTGTCGAGCTGCTTTGTTCGGAGCTTTCCCCTTCGCCTGGCTTTGCCCCTTCCGTCCCACCGCCGCCGGCGGCTGTCGAGCTTGTCGTCTGGGAGGTCTGGCTGGTCGTCTGCAGGACGGTGACGTAGGTGCGGCGGGCCGCCGCCGCTTCCGGCGCGTGGCTTTCCGGAGGGGTCAGTTCGGGGGTTGAGCGGGGCAGCTGATCGCTTACCTGGCTGGAGGACCCGCAGCCGGCAAGGAGCGCTCCCGCGGCAGCTGCCGCTAGGAGGAGACGGGCTCCATCCTTCGACCGCACGTTGGGCAGTCGTTTAGGTCCCGCTGGGCAAGCTGGCCGCAGTGGGGGCAGAACCGCAGGTACTGGGGCGCAAAGGGCAGCCGGGAACGGGACGGCGGCAGGGGGAGGACGATCCCCGTCACTTCCAGCGGTTCGCCGGTCTCCCGATCGATGTAGGTTTTGCCGGGCTCCGCCTCGATGATCAGTTCCCGCCCGGTAGTTGGATTGCGAAAGCGGTACCGTGGTAGCTCGCTCATCGGCTGGACTCTATCGCAGGCCGGCCGGGGAGGGGGCCAGCTGGGGGTGGTTTAGCTGCGCCTGCTGATCTTCCACGGCTACCTGCTCTCCGGCAGCGGCTCCAACGTCTTCAACGCAAGGCTCAGCGAGGCGCTTGCCCGCGCCGGCCACGAGGTCCACCTCCTCTGCCAGGAGCGGGAGGCCCCCGCGCTGCCCTTTGTCGATACGGTCGGCAGCTGGGAGGGGGGCCGGCTGAGGCTCCGGCGGCTGCGCGCCAGGCAGCGGCTTACCGTCTACCTGCCGCCGATCGGCCGGCTGCTGCCGGTGTTCGTCCGCGACCGCTACCCCGGCCTGGAGGCAAGGACCTTCCTTGAATGCAGCGACGGCGAGCTGGAGGGCTACCTGCAGGCAAACGTCAAGGCCGTTGCCGAGGTGGCGGGCCGGGTTGAACCGCAAGGGGCGCTTGCCAACCACCTGCTCCTCGGCCCCGCCGTGCTTGCCCGGGCCCTTGGCGGCGCCGTTCCCACGGCCATCAAGGTCCACGGCAGCGAGCTCCTCTACGTCCTCTCCCGCGCCCGGGAGCGGTTCCTGCCCTGGGTGCGGGAGGGGGTGGAGGCGGCAGGAGCCGTCCTGGTCGGCTCCAGCCACATCGCCGGGGAGACGGTCTTTCTGCTTGGCGAGCCGGTTGCACAGAAGCTCCGCCTCTTTCCGCCCGGCGTTGCCGTTGAGACCTTCTCGCCCTATCGCCCCAGGCTGGGCGGCAGGAGGGCGGTTGTCGGTGCGGTTGCAGCCGAACTGCGCCAGCTGGGCAGGGTGGGCGGCGGCGACTTCGCGATCGACGGCAGGGCGGCGGCAAGGGCGCTTGAAGCGATCGACCCCGTCGGCGAACCGCTGATCGCCTTTGTCGGCAAGCTGATCCCCGCCAAGGGGCCGGACATCGCCCTGCTTGCCCACCTCCTCCTGCTCGAGGAGCTGCCAAGGGCGCGGCTCCTTTTGATCGGCTACGGCCCGCTTGCCGGCCCCCTCCGCGAAACGGTCAGGTTGGCTGGGGAGGGGGAGCTTGCAAGGGCGGCGGCCGTTGCCGGGGAGGAGGGGTTGACCGCCCTTGCCTCCTACCTCTCCCGAGGGGCGGGGGAGGCGGTGGCGGACCGTTTCAGGCGGCTGGCGGCGCAGCTGACCTGGCTTGGCCGGCTAGAGCATCCCCAGCTTGCGCCGCTCCTTTCCCTCTGCGAGGCGGTTGTCGTGCCAAGCAGGCTGCCGGAGGCCTTTGGGATGGTTGCCGCCGAGGCGGCCGCCTGCGGGGCGCTGCCGATCGTCGCCGACCACTCCGGGCTGCGGGAGGTTGCAGCGCTGCTTGCCGGCGGCCTGCCAAGCCCGGCCAGGCCGCTGCTTCTCTTCCCAAGCGGCGGGGAGGGGGCCGCGCCGGCGCTCAAGGAGCGGCTGCTCGCCTGGCTTTCGCTGCCGGCCGAGCAGCGGGTTGCAACGCGGCGGGCGCTTGTCGAGGCGGCAAGGCGGCACCTCTCCTGGGAGGGGGCGGCAAGCCGGCTTGTGGCGTTGTTCGAGCGGGGCGCGGAGGCGCTTCCGCGGCCGGCAGTTGACGGCGGCGGGCCGCTCCGCTAGATTGAGACAAAAGTCTCTATAGCAAGGGGGCGCATGATGGTAGTTCGTGAAGGGATGACGGCGGCCGTCGTCACCGTCGGTCCGCAGCACACGTTACGGGATGCGGCCAAGCGGATGGCGGCTGGCGGCGTGGGCGCAGCGATCGTGATCGACCCCGATCAGCAGGGCCCCGGGATCATCACCGAGCGGGACATCATGAGGGCCCTTGCCGCCGGCTGCGACCCCGATCGGGAGCAGGTTGGCGGTCACCTCACCAGGGAGGTCGTCTTTGCAACCCCGGAGTGGTCGCTTGAGGAGGCGGCGGCAACGATGGTTCGCCACAACTTCCGCCACCTGGTCGTCCTCGACCACGGCGAGATCGCCGGGGTGATCTCCGTCCGCGACATCCTCCGCTGCTGGACGGCGGCGGGAGTGGTGCCGGCTACCGCCTAGCGGCGGTGGTGCTCCTCGAGGGGCAGCTCGTCGATTTCCTCGTTGTTGCTCTTCACCCAGCGGTAGACGCAGACGACGGTGATCAGGGAGCCGAGGATCGAGAGCTCCTTGACCGTCGTGATGCCAACCACCATCAGGGTGATGCCGATCGCCGTGATCAGCGGCAGCAGGCTGGGGCCTGGGACGTGGATCTCCTCGCCGACCGGCGGCAGGCCGCTCTCCGGCGCCTGCGCAGCCTCCTTTTGTTGTTGCGCCTGCCCCTCAGCCATCAGATGTAGATTGCGGCGGCTACGAAGGAGAGGCCAAACATCAGCGCGCAGACGGCGCAGATGATCAGCGCTGTGCGGATGTTCTTGCGGGCAAGCTCCCTGGTCATTGCGGGCCAATTATAAGGGTTGGGCTAGACCCGGAGGTCCACCACCATCGTCCCGAACAGGAGGGCGAGGTAGGCCAGCGAGTAGAGGTAGAGGCCGATCGCCCGGCGCCGCCAGCGGTCCTCCGGGGCGCGGTGCAGGCGCCAGGCGCCGACGATGAACAGACCGCCCAAAACCATCGAGCCGGCGAGGTAGAGGGGGCCCATCGCCCCGGCGCAGAAGGGCAGCTGGGTGATCGCGTACAGCAGGACGGTGTAGAGGAGGATCTGGCGGCGGGTTTCCCGCTCGCCGCGGACGACCGGCAGCATCGGCACCCCGGCGCGGGCGTACTCCTCCCGCATCAGCAGGGAAAGCGACCAGAAGTGGGGGGGAGTCCAGAAGAAGACGATCAGAAACAGCAGGAAGGCAAGGGGGGTCACCGCCCCCTTGACCGCCGCAAAGCCGACCAGCGGGGGGACGGCGCCGGCCACCCCGCCCCAGACGATGTTTTGCGGCGTCCGCCGCTTCAGCACGACGGTGTAGAGGAGGACGTAGGCAAGCAGGCCGGCAAAGGAGAGGGCGGCGGCAAGCGGGTTGACGAGCAGGGAGAGCTCGAGCACGGAGAGGAGGGCAAGCGCGGAGGCGAAGGCAAGCGCAACCGGCACCGAGATCCGGCCGCTTGGCAGCGGCCGGTTTGCCGTGCGGCGCATCAGCCGGTCGATGTCCCGGTCGAGCACGTGGTTGAAGGCGCCGGCGGCGCCGGCGGAGAGGAAGCCGCCCAGGCAGGTGGCAAGGACCAGCAGCGGCGAGGGGCTCCCCGCCACGTACATCGAGAAGACCGTGATCAGCAAAAGCAGGGTCTGGACCTTCGGCTTGGTGAGGTCCAGGAGGTCGGCAGCCACCTGGGCCGCCCGCCGGCGGCGGGCAAGCTGGGCGGCAGCTGCCCCTTCGGCAAGGGACAACCTAGCTCCCCGTGCCGATCGGCTCCTTCACCCCCGTTGCGCGGGCGATCTCCGCGCGGATGTCGCGCAGCGGTTCGAGGGAGCGGACCTCTGGGATCACGTCGAAGTTGTGGGGAGGCGGCGGGGAGGGGGTGAACCACTCAAGGGTGTTTGCCCGCCACGGGTCGGGGCCGGCGATCGCCCCGTGCTTGAGCGAGCGCAGGACGTTGATGATCGTCACCAGCACGCCGGTGGCGAGGATGAAGGCGCCGACGGTGGAGGTGAGGTTCTCCGCGGCAAGGTCGCCGACGTTCGGGTACTCGTAGACGCGGCGCGGCATTCCTTCCAGGCCGGCGACGTGCTGGATCAGGAAGGTGGTGATGATCCCCACGAAGATCAGCCAGAAGGAGAGCTTGCCAAGCCGTTCGGAGAGCATCCGGCCGGTGATCTTCGGGAACCAGTAGTAGATCCCGGCGAAGATCGTCATCACCGCCCCGCCGACCAGCACGAAGTGGATGTGGGCGACGACAAAGTAGCTTTCGTTCAGCTGCCAGTCGACCGGGAACATCGCCAGGAACACCCCGGAGATCCCGCCGATCGTGAACAGGGCGATGAAGCCGGCGGCAAACAAAAGCGGGGTGCGGAATTCAATCGAGCCCCGCCAGAGGGTGCCGATCCAGTTGAAGATCTTCACCCCGGTGGGGATCGCGATCGTCATCGAGGAGAGCATCATGAAGATCAGCACCGCCAGCGGCAGCGGCGTGGCGAACATGTGGTGGGCCCAGACCAGGAAGGAGAGGAAGCCGATCGCCACGGTCGAGGCGGCGATCGCCTTGTAGCCGAAGATCGGCTTGCGGGCGAAGACCGGCAGCACCTCGGAGATGATCCCGAAGCCGGGGAGGATCATGATGTAGACCTCCGGGTGGCCGAAGAACCAGAAGAGGTGCTGCCAGAGCAGCGCCGATCCGCCGTTGGTGGGGTCGAAGAAGTGGGTGCCGAAGTGGCGGTCGGTGAGCAGCATCGTCACCGCCGCGGCGATCACCGGCATCGCCAGGAGGATCAGGATCGAGTAGATCAGGATCCCCCAGATGAACAGGGGCAGCCTCCCCCAGCTCATCCCCTTGGTGCGCATGTTGGCGATCGTCACGTAGAAGTTGAGGGCGCCGAGGATCGATGAGAGGCCGGTCAGGTGGATCAGGTAGATCCAGGCGTCCTGACCGCCGCCGGGGGAGTAGAGGGCGCCGGAGAGGGGGACGTAGCTGGACCAGCCGGCTTCCGGCGGGGTGAAGAACAGGGAGGCGTAGAAGACGATCCCGCCGGCCAGAAGCAGCCAGTAGGAGAGGGCGTTCAGGCGGGGGAAGGCCATGTCCCGGGCGCCGATCATCAGCGGCACCAGGTAGTTGCCGAAGCCGGCCATCATCGGCACCACGAACAGGAAGATCATCGTCGTGCCGTGGAGGGTGAACAGCTGGTTGTAGACCTGGGGGGTGACCAGCGTGTTTTCCGGCAGACCAAGCTGGAGGCGGATCATCAGCGCCTCCACCCCGCCGAGGATGAAGAAGCCGAAGGTGGTGACGAGGTACATGATCCCGATCCGCTTGTGATCGGTTGTGGTCAGCCAGCTCGTCCACCCTTTCGGCTCCCGCCTCACCTCGTGGGCGACGATCTGAGGGATGGCGACCTGCTCGGCGGTTAGCGCTTGGGTTTGCGGCGTTGCCATCTGCCTTCCCTTTCTTGCTCCTGACTAGGGGTTTTCAACCGACTGGGGTCCGCGCAGCTGGGCCATCTTCGCCCGGGCCGCAGCCGCTTCTTCACCCGCCACTTCAAGGTCGTGCTTCCGCTGCGCAAGCCAAGCTTCAAACTGGGCCGGCGGCACCGCCCGCACCGTGGCGATCATCCGGGCGTGGTCGCGGCCGCAAAGGGTTGCGCACTGACCGTGGAAGACGCCCGGCTTGGAGATCTTGAACCAGGTGTAGTTGTGGTAGCCGGGCACGGCCTGAACCTTGCCGCCAAGCGCCGGCACCCACCAGGAGTGGACGACGTCGGCGGCGGTGACGTTGAGGACCACCGTCGTTTCGGTTGGCACCACCATTTCCTCGTAGCTGTAGGTGGGGCCGAAGTCGGCCGGGCCGGTTCCGCCGGGGTAAACGAACTGCCAGACGTACTGCCGGCCGACCACGTTGATTTCCAGCCGCTTCCCGGAGGGCGGCAGCTTCCGTTCGGCGAGGGCGAAGATCCTGCCCTTGTTCAGCAGTTCTTCCCCTTCCGGCCCGGAGTTCTGGGGGTCGATGATCGAGCCGAGCTTGACGAAGGTGAAGACCGCCAGGATCACCAGCACGCCGGCGGCGCCCAGCGTCCAGCCGATCTCCAGCCGGGTGTTCCCGTGGATCCGCTCCCCCTTGGCGTGCCGCTTGCGGGCGCGGTAGCGCCAGAGGCAGTAGCCAAGGGAGACCTCGACGCCGACGAAGATAGCTAGGCTAAAGGCAAGGGCGAGGATGTAGATTTCGTTGATCGCGTGGGCGTTTGGGGAGGCCCCTTCGGGGGTTGTGATCGTGAAAGCGGAGGCCGCCGGGGCAAGGGCGGCAAGGACGCCGGCGGCGGCTGCGGCCGAGAGGAGAAAGGAGCGGAGGCGGAGGCTGCGGCGTGTGGTTTTGTTTGAAGTGATCTGCTCCACGGCGGGCTCATTCTATTGAGCTTCGCGAAAGGCTGCGCCGAGCCTGCCTTTAGGTAGCAGCCGTTACCTGCCGCGAAAGCGGGGCGGCCGCTTGGCGAGAAAGGCGCCAACCCCCTCGGCGACGTCCTCCGTTTGGGAAAGCCCCGCCTGCAGCCTGGCCTCAAGTTCAAAGGCCGCCCGCCACGGGGCAAGCGCAAGCGCGTTTGCCTGCTCCTTGATGGCGGCGTAGGCACGGGTTGGGCCGGCGGCAAGGCGCGCCGCAAGGGCGGCTGCCTCCCGCTCCAGCTCCTCGGCGGGGACCACCTTGGTGATCAGGCCCCAGGCAAGGGCCTCCCTGGCGCGGACAAACTCGCCAAGCATCGCCATGTCGAGGAACCGGCCCAGCCCCGCCCTGGCGCTCACCAGCAGGGAGGCGCCGCCGTCGGGGGCAAGGCCGATCCGGACGAAGGCAAGGCCGAGGTAGGCATCGTCGCTGGCGATCACCAGGTCGCAGGCGAGGGCAAGGGAGCAGCCGATCCCAACGGCCGCCCCCTGAACGGAGCAGAGCACCGGCACCGGCAGCCGCCGCAGCCCTTCAAGGACCGGCAGATAGCCGGAGAAAAGCGCCTCTTCGACAAGCTCCGGCTCCCTTGCGCCGCCAAGCTCCTGGAGGTCGGCGCCGGCGCAAAAGGCCCTGCCCGCCCCGCGCAGGTGGAGCGCCCGCACCCCCTCCTCCTCGCCAAGCTCGGCAAGGACAGCGCGGAGCGCAACCACCGTCTCGGCGTTCAGGGCGTTGAGGCGGTCCGGCCGGTTGAGGGTGAGCGTGACAAGCCCCCCCTCCCGCTCGACCAGCAGGGGCCGTTCGTCCGCCATGTGCTCATCCTAAGGTGTAGGTATGACAAAGCGGCCGGTGATCGGGATCTGCGCCGCCCCGGAGCGGGCGCGCTGGTCGGTTTGGGACCAGGTTGCGCTGCTGGTGCCGGAGGGCTACGTGACGGCCGTCCAGCGGGCGGGCGGCACGGTGATCAACCTCGTCCCCGACCCCCATCACATCGAGCGCCCGCTCGAGCTGCTGAAGCTGATCGACGGCCTGCTGCTTGCCGGCGGCGCCGACCTGGACCCCACCCTCTACGGCGCCAGCCGTCACCCGCAGACCGAACGGGGCTCCCTTTTGCGGGACCGCTTCGAGCTGGCGCTCTGTCGGGCCGCGGTCGAGCTCGACCTGCCGGTGCTTGGGATCTGCCGGGGGATCCAGGCGCTTAACGTCGCCTTTGGCGGAACGCTCCACCAGCACCTCCCCGACCGACCGTGGGGAGCCGAACACAGGCGCAACGTCGGCCGCTTCGAGGGCAACGAGCACGACGTCCAGGTGGTGCCCAACACCCTTGCCGCCCGCGTCCTGGGCGGTCCCACCCACCGGGTCCTCTCCCACCACCACCAGGGGATCGCCGAGCTTGGCGCCGGGCTGCGCGTTTGCGCCCGCTGTGGGGAAGACGGCCTGATCGAGGCCGTTGAGGTGCCCGACAGGAGCTTTGCGCTTGGCGTCCAGTGGCATCCCGAGGCCGACCCGGAAAGCCCGGTGATCCCGGCCTTTGTGCGGGCGGCGGCCGGCCTGCCGGTGGGGCGGCCGGCCCGGCAGCCGACCGGGTCGCCCAGCTAAGCTGCCGCCGTGGGCCGTCGCTACGTCAGGGCCGCCGGATGGGCCCTCTTTGCCGTGGGCAGCGGGGCGCCGCTGGTGCGTCGGCGGCTGCGGCGTGGCCGCTACCTCGCCCAGGCCCTCGCCTACGGGGCGCCGATCGGCCTCTACCTGGGGATGGACCGCTCCCCCCGCCGTCCGGTTGCGGTCTGCGCCTCCCACATGTGGGCCTACCTCTCCGCCTACGAGCTCCCCAACGACCGACCGCAGGAGCTCCGCCGGCGGGTGCGGCTCCGCTACCCGCTTGCCGCCGACCGGCTGCTGGCCGGGGGAAGGGTGCCGACCGTGGTCCTCCAGCGCCGGCTCGCCGGCCGGGCGCCGGCCCTTGAGGCCGTCCTCGTCTGGGCCCACTGGCTGTGGTTCCTCGTCCCCCACGCCGCGCTGGCGTGGATCCTCCGCCGCGCCCCCGACCGGCTGCCGGGGGCTGCGGCGAGGACCTACGCGGTCTTCGACGCGGGGGCGCTCTTCTACTGGACGGTGCCCACCGCTCCGCCGTGGTACGCCGGCCAGCTGGCAAGGGCGGGGGAGGCCGAGCTGCCCGGCGAGGTGGCGGCGGTCCGCAGGCTGATGGTGGAGTACGGCGAGCGGTTCTGGGGAAAGCGTTGGGAGCCGCTTTTCAAGCTCCTTGGTGGCAACCCGCTGGCGGCAATGCCCTCCCTTCACCTCGCCACCTCCCTTGCCGCCGCACTTGAGCTGCGGGAGGTCGACCGCCGCGCCTACCGGCTTGCCGCCGCCTACACCGCAACCCTTGCCTTTGCCCTCGTCTACCTTGGCGAGCACTACGTCGTCGATCTGCTTGGCGGCGTTGTCTTGGCGGTTGCGGTGCGGCGGCTTGCGCAGCCGGCAACGCCCCTTGCCCTTGCCGCCTCCCGGGCCCTGGCCGAGCTCGGCGAGGCGGGGAGGGAGGCGTATACTTCAGAAAGTAAAGTAATTCCTTGGAAGGAGGCCAGATGGCAGACCGTCCAATCGAGCAGGTGATCATCGTCGGCAGCGGCCCGGCCGGCTACACAGCCGCCCTATACACCGCCCGGGCCGACCTCAACCCGCTTGTCTTCGAGGGGTTTGCCTGGGGCGGGCTGCTCCAGCAGACCACCGAGGTGGAGAACTACCCCGGCTTCCCCGAGGGGATCATGGGCCCCGACCTGATGGCCGCCTTCCGGGCCCAGGCCGAGCGGTTTGGCGCCCGGCTGCAGACCGTTGACGTCGAGCGGATCGAGCTGGACCGGGAGGGGCAGCCGCCCCTCCACCGCGTCTACGCCAACGGCGAGGAGTACCGGACGAGGGCGCTGATCCTGGCGATGGGCGCCCAGCACCGCAAGCTCGGGGTGCCCGGGGAGGAGGAGTACGCCGGTCGGGGGGTGAGCTACTGCGCCACCTGCGATGGGGCGTTCTTCCGCGACCTGCCCACCGTTGTGGTCGGGGGCGGCGACTCGGCGATGGAGGAGGCGATCTTCCTCGCCAGGTTCTCCAACAAGGTCGTGATCGTCCACCGCCGCAACCAGTTCCGCGCCTCGCCGATCATGGTCGACCGGGCGAAGGCCCAGCCGAACATCGAGTTCCTCACCCCCTACACCGTTGAGGAGATCCTCGGTGAAGACGGCTCGGTTAGCGCCGTGCGGTTGCGCAACGGCGAGGACGGATCAACCAGGGAGCTTCCCGTAAAGGGCGTCTTCGTGGCGATCGGCCTCCTTCCCCAGTCGGGGCTCCTCGCCGGCCAGCTCGACCTCGACGACCTCGGCTACGTCAAGGTGGAGGGCAGCTCAACCCGGACCTCTGTGCAGGGCGTGTTTGCCGCCGGCGACCTCACCGACCCGATCTACCGCCAGGCGGTGACGGCTGCGGGGTCCGGCTGCCGGGCGGCGCTGGACGCCCAGTGGTACCTCCGCGACCTCCCCGTCGGCGAGCCGGTTGCAGCCGCCGGCTCCGCCTAGCTTGCGCTTGGCAGGGGGGCGGGCCCGGGGCCGTACTCGAAGAAGCCGGCGCCGCTGCGCGCCCCCAGCCGCCCCTGCCTGACCAGCCGGCGCAGCAGCGGGGCGGGCCGGTACCGCTCCTCGCCGTACTCCCGATGGAGCGCCTCCAGGACGGCAAGGACGTGGTCGAGGCCGATCAGGTCTGCCCACTCCAGCGGCCCGCGGGGATGGTTGAGGCCAAGCACCATCCCGGTGTCGATGTCCTTCGCCGAGCCAACCCCTTCGCCAAGGGCAAAGGCCGCCTCGTTGATCAGCTGGCAGACGATCCGGCCGAGCACCAGGCCGGGGCAGTCCTCCACCCAGACGGTGTGCTTGCCCAGCGCGCGAAAGAGCTGTTCGGCGCGGGCGACCACCGTTGGCGAGGAGCCGGGGCCCTTGGTCAGCTCGACCAGCTCGCACCCGTCAAAGGGGGGCAGGAGGTGGAAGCCAACCGAGCTGCCGGTCGGGTCAAGCTCGGCAAGGGATCCGGAGATCAGCGCCACCAGCCGCGGGCCGCTTGCCCCAACCGGCGGCCGGGGCGCGACGTCGCATTCGAGGATCAGGGCGGGAAGCTCGTCGTGGCTCCTGCCAACCCCGTCGCTCACCCGGTAGCCGACGGCGGCTGCCGCGGAGCGCAGCTCCTGGGCAAGGGCGGTTGAACCGGAGATCACCACCAGCCCGCCGCCGCCCACCTCCGGCTTTGCAGCCGGCGGCGGCGGCTCGTCGGGCGGCCGGTGGGGCTTGCCCTGCTCGTATGCGTAGTAGCCGCGGCCGGTCTTGCGGCCGTGCAGGCCGGCGGCGACGTAACGGGCGGCGATCGGCGAGGGCCGCCAGCGCGGCTCGCCGAAGGAGAGCTCGTAGAAGGAGCGGGCGACATCGAAGCCCGTGTCGACGCCGACCAGATCGGACAGCTCAAACGGGCCCATCGGAAAGCCGCCCCCCTGGCGGACGATCCGGTCGATCGTCTCGATTGGGGCAACCTGCTCCTGGAGGAGGCGGAGCGCCTCGAGCAGAAACGGCCGGTTGCAGCGGTTGACCAGGAAGCCGGGCCCGTCCGTTGCCCTGATCACCTCCTTGCCCATCGCCCTGCCAACGGCCTCGACAAGGGCAAGCGCCTCCTGCCCGGAGCGCAGCCCGGCGATCACCTCGACAAGGCGCATCCGCGGCGCCGGGTTGAAGAAGTGCATCCCGACAACCCGCTCCGGATGGGTTGCGCCGGCGGCAACGGCGGTGACCGGGATCGAGGAGGTGTTGGTGGCGATCACGCACCGCTCGCCGACGACCTGGCAAAGCTCGCCGAGCAGGCGGTGCTTGAGGTCAAGCCGCTCCGGCGCCGCCTCGATCACCAGCTCGGCTTGGGCAAGCGGCGCAAGCTCCCCGGTGGTGAGCAGGAGGCGCTCCAGTTCCTCGCCGCACTGGGCCGCCACCCTGCCCTTCTCCACTTCCCGGGCGATCCCCTTGGCGATCCGCTCCGCCCCCTTTAAGAGCGCCTCGGGGAAGGGGTCGTAGAGGATCGTCTTCGCCCCCATCTGGACGGCAAGCTGGGCGATCCCCGCGCCCATCGTCCCGGCGCCAAGGACGCCGACGACGCCAACCGGTGGGGCCTGCTCGCCGCTCATTGGGGGACGAAGGCGTTGATCCCGGTCAGCGCCCGGCCGATGATCAGCTTCTGGATCTGGGAGGTTCCCTCGTAGAGGGTGGTGACCCGGACGTCGCGGTAATAGCGCTCGACCGGGTGGTCGTCGACGTAGCCGGCGCCGCCGTGGACCTGGATCGCCAGGTCGGCGCACTGCTTGGCGGCCTCGGTGGCGTAGAGCTTGGCGATCGAGGTCTCAAGGGTGTTCGGTCGGCCCATGTCCTTGAGGAAGCCAGCCCGCCAGACCAGGAACCGGGAGGCGTCGCGGAGCAGCACCATTTCGGCAAGCATCTCCTGGACGAGCTGGAAGGAGGCGATCGGCCGGCCGAACTGGACCCGCTCCTTGGCGTAGTTCACCGACTCCTCCACGCACCCTTGGCAGATCCCAACGCAGCCGGCGGCAACGGAGAACCGGCCGGAGTCAAGCGCCGACATCGCGACCTTGAAGCCGTCGCCGATCTGGCCAAGCATGTCTTCGGGCCCAACCTTCACTTCGTTGAGGGAGATCGCCGCGGTGTCGGAGGCGTGGAGGCCCATCTTGTGCTTGATCTCCTGCGGCTGAAAGCCCTCCTGCTGGGTGTCGACCAGAAAGCAGGCGAGGCCGCGGTGGCCCTTGTCCGGATCGGTCTGGGCGAAGATCAGCGCCACCCGGGCGTGGTTGCCCAGGGAGATCCACATCTTCGAGCCGTTGATCACCCAGCCGTCGTCGGTCCGTTGGGCGCGGGTGCGCAGGCTTGCCGCATCGGAGCCGCTTTCCGGCTCGGTGAGGCCGAAGCAGCCAAGCCACTCCCCCGAGCAGAGCTTGGGGAGGTAGTAGCGCTTCTGCTCCTCGGTCCCCCACTTGAGGATCGATGAGCAGACCAACGAGGTCTGGACGGAGATCACGGTCCGCAGCGCCGAGTCGCCCCGGCCGATCTCCTCGACGATCAGGCCGTAGGTTCGGTAGTCGAGACCGGCCCCGCCGTACTGCTGGGGCACGATCGCCCCCAGATAGCCCTGTTTGGCGACCTTTTGGACGAGCTCGAGGTCGAATCGGCCTTCCCGGGCGTTCTGGCGGGCCCGCTCGATCACCTCCCGGTCGGTGAACTCCCGGGCGGCCTGCTGGATCAGCTTCTGCTCCTCGGTCAGATCAAAGTTCATTACGCTCCCTTTCTCGACCCGACAAGGTTAGAGTGCCAGCCGTGAATGATGCCGCCACGATGGAGAAGCTTGTCGCCCTCTGCAAGCGGCGGGGCTTTGTCTTCCCCTCCTCGGAGATCTACGGCGGGCTAGGCTCAACCTACGACTTCGGCCATTATGGCGTCCTCCTGAAGAACAACGTCAAGGCGGAGTGGTGGCGGGCGATGATCGCCGAACGGGACGACATCGTCGCCCTGGACTCGGCGATCCTCCAGCACCCGCGCGTCTGGGAGGCATCCGGCCACGTCGAGGGGTTTACCGACCCCCTTGTCGACTGCCGCACCTGCAAGCAGCGGTTTCGGGCCGACCAGCTGGAGGAAGCCGTCTGCCCGAGGGCCCCCTCCCGCCATCCGGGGGAGCACAGGGAGTGCGACCTCACCGAACCGCGCCAGTTCAACCTGATGTTCGAGACGACGATCGGGCCGGTGAAGGAGGCAGGCGCAACGGTCTACCTGCGGCCGGAGACCGCCCAGGGGATCTTCATTAACTTCAAGAACGTCCTCCGGTTCTCCCGCAAGAAGCCGCCGTTTGGGATCGCCCAGGTCGGCAAGTCGTTCCGCAACGAGATCACCCCCGGCAACTTCATCTTCCGCACCCGGGAGTTCGAGCAGATGGAGATGGAGTACTTCGTCCCCCCCGAGCAGGCCGAGGAGTACCACCGCTACTGGCTGGAGCAGCGGCTTGACTGGTACCGCCGGCTGGGGATCCGGGATAGCCATCTGCGCCTGCGCGCCCACGGTCCGGAGGAGCTCTCCCACTACTCGGCGGCGACAAGCGACATCGAGTACCTCTTCCCCGGCAAGGACGAGCGGTCGGAGCCCCGCTGGCTCGAGCTGGAGGGGATCGCCAACCGGACCGACTTCGACCTGCGCCGCCACAGCGAATACTCCGGCGAGCGGCTGGAGTACTTCGACCAGGCGACCGGCCGCCGCTACATCCCCTACGTGATCGAGCCGGCAGCCGGCACCGATCGGGCAACGCTTGCCTTCATCGCCGACGGCTACGACGAGGAAGTGGTCGAAAGGGAGGGGGCGGGCAAGGGGGAGCGGCGAACCGTCCTGCGCCTCCACCCGCGGCTTGCCCCGGTGAAGGTGGCCGTCCTGCCGCTGGTCAACAAGGACGGCCAGCCGGAGTTCGCCCGTCGCCTCTACGAAGCGCTGCGCGGCGAGCTGTTTGCGGAGTACGACGACGGCGGAGCGATCGGCCGCCGCTACCGCCGCCAGGACGAGATCGGCACCCCCTGGTGCGTCACCGTCGACCACCAGTCCCTTGAGGACCAGACGGTGACGGTCCGCGATCGGGACACCCTGCTGCAGAAGCGGGTGAGCGCCGATCGGCTGGCCGACTACCTGCTTGAGCGGCTGCGCTCCCCCTGGCGCTCGCCAAAGCTGGTTGCCGCCTAGACGGCTTCGATGATCGTCGCCAGCCCCATCCCCACGCCGATGCACAGCGTGGCCAGGCCGTAGCGGCCGCCGCGGGCCTTCAGCTCGTGGGCAAGGGTGCCGATCAGCCTCGCCCCCGAGCAGCCAAGCGGGTGGCCGATCGCGATCGCGCCGCCGTTGACGTTCAGCTTCTCCTCTGGGATCCCCAGCTCCCGCTGGCAGTAGAGGGACTGGGAGGCAAAGGCCTCGTTGAGCTCGACGAGGTCGATCTGGTCGATCGTCAAGTTGGCGCGGGCAAGCGCCTTGCGGCTGGCCGGCACCGGGCCGATCCCCATGAGCGCCGGATCGACGCCGGCGGCGGCGGAGGTGACGATCCGGGCAAGCGGTTTGGCGCCAAGCCGCTGTGCCATCCGCTCGGAGGCAAGCACGACCAGCGCCGCCCCATCGTTGATCGGGGAGGAGTTGCCTGCCGTCACCGTGCCGCCCTCGCGGAAGACCGGCTTCAGCTTGGCAAGCGCCTCGAGGGAGGTGTCCGGCCGCGGGCCCTCGTCCTCCTCGACCACCGTTTCCTCCCCCTTGCGCCCCTTGACGGTGACCGGCTCGATCTCCCGCCTGAAGACGCCGGCCCGCTGGGCGGCAACGGCCCGCTGGTGGGAGCGCAGGGCAAACCGATCCTGATCCTCCCGGCTGATCCCAAACCGCTGGGCGACGTTCTCGGCAGTTTCGCCCATCCCCTCGGTGGAGTAGCGGGCGGCAAGCCGGGGGTTGATGAACCGCCAGCCGATCGTCGTGTCGAACAGCTCCAGGTTGCCCCGGGGGAAGGCCCTTTCCGGCTTCAGGGCGACCAGCGGCGCCCTCGTCATCGACTCCACGCCGCCGGCTAAGACAAGCTCGGCTTCGCCAAGCTTGATCATCCGCGCTCCCTGGTTGACGGCCTCAAGGCCGGAGGCGCAAAGCCGGTTGACCGTCACCCCCGGCACCTCCTTGGGCAGGCCGGAGATGAGCGCCGCCATCCGCGCCACGTTGCGGTTCTCCTCGCCGGCGCCGTTGGCGTTGCCGAGGATCACCTCGTCGACCAGCTCGCCGGGGATCTGCAGCCGGGCAACGGCCCGTTCGATCACATGGGCGGCAAGGTCGTCCGGCCGCACGGTTGCAAGGGCGCCGCCGTAGCGGCCGATCGGGGTGCGCAGGGCGTCGATGATCAGCGCCTCGGCCATCGGGTGGATCGTAGCGGCGGCGGGGCCGATGGGCGGGCAAGGTGGGATCCTTACGCCGATGGCAAGGGTCCTTGTCGTGGGTTACGGCCCCCAGGCGGCCGGGTTCGCCCGCCGTCTGGCGGATCGCGGGGTGGTGGTCCGGCTGGCCGGACCGGACGTCGAAGAGGCCGGGAGCGGGGTGGAGCCGGTGGTTGCCGACCCGTTCCGGCTTGCCACCTTGAGCCGCCACCTCGCCCACGTGACCGTTGGCTGCTGGCTTATGGCCTCCGCCCCCCTCGGCCAGCGGGAGGAGCTTGCCGGCCCCCGCCTTGAAGCCTTCCTGCGGAGCGCCGTCGACGCCGGGGTGAGGGGGATCGTCTACCAGCCGCCGGCCGGCTCCCACCCCTCCACCGCCGTGGCCGAGCGCCTGGCCGGCCGCTACGCCCTTGGCTTTGCCGTGGTCGGCGAGGGCAACGGGTGGGAGGAGCAGGCCATCGCGGCGGTCGACCGGCTGCTGCGCCGCTAGCTATGCTCAAAAGAGATAAAAATCGATCCGCTTTAGAAGGAAGGTGTGAAGATGGCCGATTACGCAAGGGATGTCCTCGTCGAGCCGCAGTGGCTTGAAGAACACCTTGAGGACCCGAGCATCCGGATCGTCGAGGTCGACGAGAACCCCGCCCTCTATGCCGAAGGCCACATCCCCGGCGCGGTCGGCTTCGACTGGAAGCGCGACCTCCAGGACCCGGTCCGGCGCGACTTCCTCGGCCCCGAGGACTTCGGCCGGCTGTTCGGTCAGCGGGGGATCGGCAACGAGCACACGATCATCGTCTACGGCGACCGCAACAACTGGTTTGCCGCCTACACCTACTGGTACCTCAAGTACTACGGCCACGAGAAGGTGAAGCTGCTGAACGGGCCGCGGGAAAAGTGGGTGGCCGACGGACGCCCGACGACAACGGAGGTGCCGAACTTCCCGCCCACGACCTTTGTCGCCAAGAGCGGCGACGAGTCGATTCGCGCCCGTCGGGACGAGGTGTTGGCCGCCCTGAAGCGGGACGGGGTGGCCCTTGTCGACGTCCGCTCCCCGGCGGAGTACGCCGGCGAGGTCCTCTCCCCCGAGGGCTACGAGGAGGAGGCCGCCCAGCGGCCGGGACACATCCCCGGCGCCCTCTCGATCCCCTGGGCACAGGCGGTAAAGGAGGACGGCACCTTCAAGTCTGCGGAGGAACTTGAAGCGCTTTACGGCAAAAAGGGCGTCCTCGACAAGGACGAGGTGATCGCCTACTGCCGGATCGGAGAGCGCTCCGCCCACACCTGGTTCGTCCTCCACGAGCTGCTCGGCAAGGAGCGGGTGAAGAACTACGACGGCTCCTGGACCGAGTGGGGCAGCCTGGTGGGGGTGCCGATCGAGCTTGGCCCGCCCAAGGAGCAGGGCTAAAGGAGCGCAAGCCGGCGCAACAGGTCGCAGGTGATCCTGTAGGTCAGCCCCCAGATCGGGTGGGGGCTGACCACAAAGGCCTCCGTTTCAAAGGCGATCCCCCGTCGCTCGATCCGCACCTTCTCGCGGCTGCCCGGCAGCGAGCCAAGGGTGGGGGTGAGCAGGCCGGCAACCTCGCCCTTCGCCGGGGCAAGGGCCGGCTCTGCCTCCGCCGCCACCGCCACGAACGGGCGGACGAGGTGGTTGGTTGCCATCGTCATCGCAAAGGGGAGCGCCCCCGCCACCGCGACGGCGGTGCGGGCAAGGCCGATCTCCTCCTCGCACTCCCGCAACGCCGTCGCCAGCAGCGTGCGATCCCCGGCGTCGAACCGGCCGCCGGGAAAGGCGACCTCGCCGGCGTGGCGGGAGAGGTCAACCGGCCGCAGCGTGTAAAGGAGGCGCTGGCCGGCAAAGGAGGAGCTGCCGTCGCTGGCCGGCAACAGCACCACCAAGACTGCGGCAAGGGTCAGCCCGGCCGGCGGCTTGGCCGGCGGGGCAAGGGCTTGCTCGAGCGGTTCCAGGCGGGTTTGAAGGGCCGAGAGGAGGGAGGGCGCAGCCATCACCACAGCGGGTTGATCAGCAGGCCGGTGAGCAGCTTGGGATAGAAGTAGGTTGACTTCTGGGGCATGAACTCACCGGCTTGGGCGACGGCGGCAACCCTTGCCACGGGGGTTGGGCGCAGCAGGAAGGCGTGGGTGTATTTCCCGCTTGAGAGCAGCCGTTGGGCTTCGCCAACGGTGCGGGCGTAGCCAAAGTGCTCGAGGCGCTCGATCTGATCTTGGCCAAAGCCAAGCGTCCCCTTTAGGACCAGCTCCTCGAGGAGCGCGGTGTCCAGTTCCCGATATGCCGGGCTGCGCTCGGCAAGGGTGGGGGGGAGCGGCGCGCCCGCCTGCCAGCTTGCCCACCGCGGCGGCCCTCCGCTGCCGTCGAGCACGCCGAAGGAAAAGCCGCTCCCGGGCAGCGCACAGCGGTCGCGCAGCTGGGGGAGGGGGAGCTCCTCGACGGCGCATTTGCGGGCAAGGAACTCCTCGAGGCGACGGGCCTGCGCCGGGTCCAGCGCGACGAGGCGGTGGATTGGGAAGACGGCAAGGCCGGGATCCTGGAGCGCGACCAGGCAAGCCAGGCAGTAGCGGTGGGGACCCTCGACCTCTAGACCGCCGCTCTCGCGGGCGTAGGTCAGGGAGGTCTCGTAGCGGTGGTGGCCGTCGGCGATCAACAGCTCCCGCTGGCCAAAGGCCGCCAGCACGGTGGCGATCAAGGTCGGCTCGGCGGTCCGCCAGAGCCTGTGGTAGTTGCCTTCGTCGTCCTGGACCTCGGCAAAGGGAAGCTCCGGAAGGAGCCGCTCAAGGGGCCGGAAGACGGTCCCCTCGGGGTCTGAGTAGAGGGCGAAGATCGGGGAGAGGTTTGCCCGGGTGGCGCGGGTCAGCCGGAGCCGATCCTGCCTGGGGCCGGGATGGGTGCGCTCGTGGGGCCTGATCCGCCCGGGGCCATACCCTTCCAGCTGGATCCCGGCGAAGAAGCCGCGGCGGCGATGCCACCTACCGTCGGGGCCAAGGAACTCCTGCTCGTAGGCCCACAACGCCTCCTGCCGGTCCCGCTCCAGCACCCCATCGCGCAGCCAGGTGGCAAACAGCTGAGCGGCGGCAGCGTAGGGGTCGGGCGGAGTGCGGGGGAGGTCGATCGCGACGATGTTGTAGGGGGAGCGGTCGGCAAGCCGTTCCCGCGCCTGCTCGTCGATCACGTCGTAGGGGGGCGCGACGACCTCGGCAAGGCTTGGGATCCGCTTGCGGGAGTAGTAGATCGCCTGGAGGGGCTTGATCCTTGCCATGGCGGCCTCAACCCTATATCACCGCCTTTGCGCAGCCGGTTGCCCCCGGCGTTGGCTAGGGTTAGACTGGCCTCGCCGGGACGTGGCGCAGCCTGGTAGCGCACCTGCTTTGGGAGCAGGGGGTCGCCGGTTCAAATCCGGCCGTCCCGATCGACCGCGGCGCGCAGCGGCGCCAACTCGGCGGCTTGGCCGCGCCGCCGCAGGCCGTCGGCTAGCGGAGGCTGGCCACGCTTAGCTGGCCAGCCACACCTTCCCGCCGCGGCAGGATGACCAACTGCCGGGTTTGGGGCGAGCCGATTGGGAGGGGCGGTTCCCGTTGCTTCAGCCTGTCCTGGCCGGTTGCTCAGCCGGCGCGGCCTGGACCTGCTGGGCAAGCTTTTCGTTGAGCCGATCAAGTGCCTGGACAAGCTGGTTGGCCGGGACCAACCCCGCCTGGGCGGCAACCGGCTTGCCCGCCTTGAAGACGATCAGGGTTGGGATCGCCTGGATGCCATATCGCGTTGCAAGCTGCGGCTCGGCGTCGACGTCCACCTTCCCGAACGCGTACTGCGGCCGCAGTTCGGAGGCAAGTTCAAGCTGGGGAGCCATCGCCCGGCAGGGGCCGCACCAGGCCGCCCAGAAGTCGACCACGGTGAGCTTGTCCTCGCCGATCACGGCATCGAAGTTCTTGGTTGTCAGGTGTTGCACAATCGCAGCCTTCCTTTCAAAGCCAAATGTTTAGTTGTGCAGTTGTGATGGTAGCAGCCAGCGCGCCTTCCTCAGCGGCTCCGTCCGCCGGAGCGGCGCTCGACCCCGTCGCGTAGACCGATCACCACTTCGCTGACAAGGGAGGGGGGGAAGAGGCCGTGCTCGACCACCCCTGGAGTCTCCGCCAGCCGCGCGGCCAGCCGCTCCGGGTCCCCGATCGGCCCCAGGTAGTCGCAGATCAAGTTGCCGTCCGGGGAGCGGGGGGCGTCGCGGAGCCTCACCTCGCCAAGGGCCGCGACGACAAAGGGAAAGGCGAAGGGAAGCACCTCAAGCGGCACCGGCGGGGAAAGGCGGTCCCGGATCTTGTCTGCGGAGACGATCACGACAAACCGGCTGGCCGCCGCCGCCAACACCTTCTCCCGGGTGTGGGCGCCTCCTCCGCCCTTGATCAACCAGCCGCTGCGGTCCACCTGATCGGCGCCGTCGATCGTCAGGTCGAGCCGACCGCCAAGCTCGGCGAGGTCGTGGACCGCAAGCCCCGCCTCCCGGGCAAGCTGCTCGGTGCGGGGAGAGCTTGCCGCGTAGCGAACGGCGGGCAGGCCTCTGCGCGCAAGGGCCGGGATCAGGTGGCCGACGGTGGTGCCGGTGCCAAGGCCAACCGCCATGCCCGGCCGCACCAGCTCGGCAGCGGCAACCGCGGCCGCCTCCTTCTCGCTCTCGACGATCTTCGCCTGGACGGCCAGCTCCTTTGCGCGCTCGGGGGTACCCTGCTCCAACGGCCGCGAGGGTACCGAGAACGGGCTGCGCGTGCCCGCCTCTTACAAAGGCGGCTGGGGTGGCGCGAGCAGGTACCCCTGTCCAACGGGGCAGCCGAGCCGCCGGCAGAGCTTCAGCTGCCGCTCCGTTTCAATCCCCGTTGCCACCAGGCGAAGCTTCATTTCCCGGGCAAGCGAGACCAAGGCGCTGACCATCGCCCGGGCGCGGTGGTCCGACTCCACGCCACGGACCAGCTCCCGGCCGATCTTGATCGTGTCGATTGGGAGCGCGGAGGCAAGGCTGAGCGCCGTCCTGCCCTCCCCGAACTGATCGAGGGCGATGTGGACCCCAAGCTCCCTCAGCCTGCCAAGCACCTCGGTGGCGGTGCGCAGGTCCTTTGCAACCGCCCCCTCGCTTACCTCCAGGCAGAGGGCGGTGGCCGGCAGGTTGCTTGCCGCCAGGGCAAGGGAAACCCGCTCGACAAGCCGCCCTTCGCCAAGCTCCCGCGCCGAGAGGTTTACCGACATCGTCGGCCTGAACCGCTCCCGGTTGCGCCAGCGGGCGGCCTGCAGCGTGGCCGAGCGCAGCACCCAGTCGCCGATCGAGACGATCAGGGCGCTCTCTTCGGCAAGCGGCAGGAACTCGCTTGGCTCGACCTGGAGCGCACCCTTCGGCTGCCAGCGGAGCAGCGCCTCCCAGCCGACCCGCCCGCGGCCGTCAAGGCGCAGCTGGGGTTGGTAGGCGAGGTGGAGCTCCCGCCGGGGAAGCGCCTGGCGGAGCCGCTCGTCGATGTCCAGGCGGGCGGCAACCTGTCGGCGCAGCCGCTCGTCGAACAGCTCAAGGTCGTGGCCGCCTCCCCCCTTTGCCCGGTACATCGCGATGTCGGCCTCCCGCAGCAGGTCCTCGGCGGTGCGGGTGGGGTCGTCGGCGACGGCGACGCCAACGCTTGCCCGCAGCGAGACGCGGGCGGTGTCGAGGTCGAACGGCTCCTCCAGGACGTGGAGGACCCGTTCGGCAACGGCAACCGCCTCGGCGTCGCCCTCAAGCTCCTCGGCAAGGATCACGAACTCGTCGCCGCCGAAGCGGGCGACGGTGTCGGCCTCCCGCACCACCCGCTTCAGCCGATCGGCGACCTGGATCAGCAGCTCGTCGCCGGCGCGGTGGCCAAGCGTGTCGTTGACCGCCTTGAACCGGTCGAGGTCGACGAACAGGATCGCCACGGCGTGGCGGTCGCGATGGAGCCTTGCCAGGGCGCGGCGGGTGCGGTCGAGCAGGAGGATCCGGTTGGGAAGCCTGGTGAGCGGGTCGTGGAGGGCATGCTGCTCGAGGGCAAGCCGCTCGGTCATGTCCTTGGCGGTGAGGTACCACGTGCCGTCGTCGTAGCGGGCAGACCAGACCAGCCACCGCCAGCTGCCGTCCCGATGGCGGAACCGGTTGGCAAAGTTGGTGACCCTTGCCGTTCCCGTTGCCGGCGCGCGCAGCTGCTCTTCGGTGCGGGCGAGGTCGTCGGGGTGGATCAGCTCCCGCAGCGGCGTTTCCCGCAGCTCGTCCCTCGTCCAGCCAAGCACCTCCTGCCAGGCCGGATTGAGCAGGCCCAACCTCCCGGCCGGGGAGACCGTTGCCAACAGGTCGCTGGCGAGGTCGAAGAGGCGAGCAAGCTGATTCCTGGTCTCGCCCTTCAATTGCTCCTCCTCGCTTGGCTGTGCGGCGGCGGAGAGGTCGACCAGCAGCCCGTCTCCTCCCTCGGCTAGCGGCCGTGCCGTTGCCACCTGACCTGCCCTTGCTCCTGCCTGCAGTGCAAAACGCCAACCTCCGCGATCCCTCTACCCGCTCGCGCGGATTGTAGCCAACGGCGCTGCCCGCTTCCAGCCAGCGCCAACCCGCCTACCTGCCTGCCTTGGCAAGCGGAGCCGGCTGCTGCGCTACCTCTGCCGAGGGCGCGGAGGCTGGGAGGGGGTCGCCGCGCAGGAAGCGGTAGATCGCCAGCGCCTCAAGGAGGGTCATGATCCCGGCGCTGCTCACGCACCACTCGCAGATCGCGTGGATCGAGAAGACCTCGCGATAGGTGAGGTAAAGGGAGAAGGCAAACCCGCCCGAGGTGAGCAGCATCGTGATCAGCCTCGTCCCTTCCCGCTGCGGCGCAAGCAGCGTGAACAGGATCAGCGTGTAGCCGACGGCGCCGATCAGCGCCACCGGCACCCCGTCAAGCTTGGAGTAGACCGAGGTCTGGACCTTCAGGCAGCTGCCGCCGGCGGTGCAAAGCGGCTTGATGCCGGCGTAGTGGATGTAGGTGAGGTAGGTGGCAACCCCAAGGCCCGCCACCGCCAGCGCCAACATCACCTTGTGCGGCCTGCCAGCCACCGCCTTCAGCTCTTCAGGACCTTTTCGATTTCCGGTTCAAACAGCGCGGAAGCTTCGTTCAGGTCGTTTGCGGTCAGTTCGGTGATCTTGTGCAGCTTGCCGCCGGTTGGACCGAGCAGGAAGGAGGGGGTTCCCTGGAACCCCTCTTCGCCCGCTTCGGTCTCGTTCCGTTCAACCTCTTCGATCAGCTTCGGGCTGGACCGCTGCCCTTCCCACTGCTTGAGGCTGAGCCCCGGCACCTGTTCGGCAAGGCCGCGCAGATAGGCGGGGGTGACGTAGCCGGTGTCCTCTTCCCCCTGCTCGTGGTAGAAGAGCTCGACGTAGTACCACATCTTGTCCTGGAGGCCGGCGGCCAGGGCGGCGGCCTGCTGTTCGCGGAAGACCGCCGGTTCCCGCGTTGCCGTCTCCATCGAGCGGTATTCGATCTTCAGCTTGCCGGGCCTTACGAAGTTGTTGATCACGGTCGGCAGGGCGCCAAGCGTGAACTCCCGGCAGACCGGGCACTCGAGGTCCCCGAAGTAGACAAGCGTTGCCGGCGCGTTCGGGTTGCCGAGGACGTTGCCCGACTCGGGGATGCCGGCAAGGAGCTGGTCGACCTGGCTTGCCGCTTCCTGGGCCGCCTTGGAGTGGGGCTTCGCCCCGCTGTTGGAGCTACCGCTGCTGATCGCAAAGGCGATCGCGATCACGGCAACGACCACCACCCCGGCCGCCCCCAGCTGGGCCAGCCGCTTGCGCCGCTGCTGGCGAGCCACCTCCTGGGCTTCAAGCTGCTTGCGCGCCGCCCGCGCCGCTTCCCGCCGTTGCTTGCGCGTCGATCCCTGCTCTCCCGTTTTGCTCATCGCAGCGCTACTTCCTACAACACTTTTCTCAACGGTCGCTAAACGACCCCGAAATAAAGGCTGTTGACCCGGGCATCCCTACGCTGCCTGTCTCTCCAATGATACTCCCGTAGGATTGGGCGAGGGGGTTGTGGAGCGGCCCAGGGCGAAGGCAGGCCCCCGTAGCTCAGCTGGATAGAGCAGCGGACTTCTAATCCGTTGGTCGCAGGTTCGAGTCCTGCCGGGGGCGTTCCCCTTCAGGAGGCCGCTTGGCCGACCCCCGCGTCCTTACGCCCGTTTGCGCCTTCAGCCGGGGCGGCCGCGGGCCTCCGCGGCCACCCGCCGTTTACCGGCAGAGCAGCTCAACGGCCTGGGCGGCGGGCAGGATGTCGCTGATTCGGGCGGCGCTTTCGCCGGCGTAGAGGGCGGTTGCCTCCACCGAGCCGGCCGGCATCGAGGCAAGCGGCGGCGCCGGGCTGAAGAGCGGCAGAGCGGGGCGTTGCAGCCGGGCAAGGTAGGGCGCGGCGCCAAGGGGCAGCGCTCTGGCAAGGGCGCCGCTGCGGCCGTTTAGCGCGGCAAGCGGCCGGGCAGGCGAACCGTCCGGGCCGCACCACCGCCGGACGGCCTCGTTCTCGACCACCCGGTGAAGAAGCGGCCAGCCGAAGCCGAACAGGGAGGTGGTCACGGTCCGTTGCGCGGCCAGCACCCGCTCCTTGTAGAGCGGGTGGGCGGCGCACTCCTCGGTGAGCAGGAACCTTGTGCCGGCAACCACCGCCCGCGCGCCGGCCTCAAGCAACCTCGCGACGTCGCCGCCGGTTGCCACCCCGCCGGCGGCAAGGAGCGGGACCTCCGGGACCTCTCCGGCGATCCTGCGCACCGCCGCCTCGGCGGGCTCCACGCCAACCAAATGGCCGCCCGCCTCCCTTCCCTGGACGACGAGGCCGGTGGCGCCCGCCGCAAGGGCGCTACGTGCCTGCCCAGGGGTGCCCACCGTGGCAAACACCGGGATTCCCCTGGAGCGCAGCTTTGCGATCGCCTTTGCCGGCCAGCCCCCATGGAGGACGACAAGCGCAACCTCCTGGGCGATGCAGGCGGTCAGGTGTCCCTCCTTGAGAAACGGGGCAAGCAGGTTGGCTGCAACCGGCTTGCCGGGAGCGATCGCCTTGGCGAGGGCAAGCTCGGCGAACAGCCGTCTTGGCCCGAACATGCCAACCGTCCCCAACCCACCGGCGGCGCTGACCGCCCCGGCCAGCCGACCGCCCGCCAGGCCGCCGCCAAGCCCCGCTTGGACGATCGGCCGGTCGATCTGCTTCCAGCTGGCCTGCGCGGCCGACACCGCCTTGAACGTCTTCCTCGCCTTAGGGGATCGGGTTCAAGGGGTTGCCCGGCGGGATCGACCCGCAGCTGCTTGGCGCAGGTGCACCTGCAAACCGTTCGCTCAGCCAGGCGTAGGCTTCCACCAGCCACGGCAGGGCGGCAAGCACGTGGCTTAGCGACGGGTATTCAACGTATTTGACCGTGTCGCCCCGTTCGCAGTACTCCCGCGCCAGCGTCCGCACGTCGCCGGCGATCATCACCCCGTCGCCGGGGCCGATCCCCGGCTTGTCGCCCGGTGTCCCTTCCAGTTCGCCGCCGGCTCCCTGGACGATCAGCAACGGGGCGGTGGGTGTGCCGCGGCGGCCCATGATCAGCTGGTTTGCCACCTGGACGTAAACGGGGATCGATTCGGGCGTTGGATAGGCGGGGCTGGCGATCTGGCTCCAGGTCAGGCCCGGATAGGCTCCCAGCACTTCAAAGATCGATGCCCGCTGAAGCTTTTCGTTGAGTTCCCTGCCGTAGGGGCTCATGTAGGGGGTGAGGTTGATCCCGTAGGCGCGGGCGATCCCGATCAGCGCCATCGGGATCACGCCAGCCCAGATCCGGCTCCCTTCCACGTAGTGGAGGTTGTGGGCCGGGTCGACCAAAACCCCGCCGAAGGCCGCGCCAACCAGGCGGGCGTTGACGGCTGGGTCGTACTTCGGCGCCAGTTCGGCTGCCCACTCGGTGCCGATCGCGCCGCCGGAGTAGCCGAGCAGGCCGATCTTCCGCGCCCCGGCAAGGCCGGTTGCCGGCGAGTTGAGGGCAGCCTGGATCCCAAAGAGGGTGTTGAACCCGTACTCGGGGCCGGCGGCGAAGTCGGCCTTCTCCCCCTCGATGTCGGTGACCACCACCGCGTTGCCGGAGAGCAGCGCCGGGGCGATCAGCAGCGACTCCACGTCGGGGATCAGGCCGCCCAGGCTGAAGCCGCCGGCGATCTGGTAGGAGGGCTCATCCTTTGGGTTGAGGGAGTCGTAGAAGGACTGGTAGGAGATCACGTTTGGCGGCCCAAACCGCCAGGGAGGGAGGAGGACCGAGGTGACGTTCACGGTGGGCTGTTCAAGCGCCCCCTCCGAGCGGTAGAGAAGCTGGACCGCCTCGATCGGCAGCGGGATGCCGGCCACGTGGTAGGAGAGGATCCTCGTCTTCAATACGGTCCCAGGTGGGATCTGGGCAAGCGGCGTGCCCCCTTCGTATCGGTAGAAGGGGTCTTCTTCGGGCGCCGGCAGCGCGGCTGCGGCCGGCGCGCTGGCCAGGCAGATCCCCAGTGCAGCGGCGGCCAGCGCAAGCCAACCGCAAATCTTCCCTCTCCACTTCATCCCTGCTCCTTCCGTTTGCTTGCTCGGTGGCGCTACGTAAAGCTGGGGCGAACTATACACCGCTGCAAGCCGAACGCATAACGTCCGCTACCAAGAGCGGCTGCGGCCCAAGGGAACCTCCAGCTCCATCCCCGCCGGCGGCAAGCCGTTTTGGGCGGGGTCCCTGGCTGGAGCGGCCGACCGGTTGAGCGGCCGGGGACTGCCCCTGGCTTGAGCGGGCCTCCGCCAGATGAAAAACGGATGGCCGGCCAGCCGGCCATCCGTTCGGTTGGAGTGCAATTGAAATCCCAGTCAGGAGATGTAAGGCTTTACCGCTTCCACGACCTGGCGCTTCGCCTTCGGTTCGTCAAATGCCCCGGTTGGCGTCGGCGACTTGCCGACGAGGAGGTTGATTGCCGCCGCGTGGCGAGCCTCGACCTGGACGATCTCCCCGGCGGCGGCAAGCACCGGCTTTTCGGTGATCAGCGGCGCTGCGCCGTTGTATGCGCTGACGCCAAGGTTCTCGAAGGTCGATGCCAGCGCGAGGAAGCTTGATTCGTTGTTCGCCGGGAACTTGAAGGTTGGCTTCTGGGTTGGCGTGCCGCCAAGTTCCTTGATCGTCTTGGTCAGCGCTTCAACGTGGTCCTGCTCCTGTTCGCCGAACTGCTTTTGGTAGCTGCGGGCGGTCGAGCCAAGCGAAAGTTCTGCTCCAACCCGGTTGTAGAAGTCGCTCTCCAGGTACTCAAGCGTCAACGCGAAGTTGAGAATTTCCACATCGGTCATCGACCCCGCCGCGATCGCTTCGCTGACGAAGGGTGCAACTGCGCCCAGACCGGAGAGGCCGGCGGTGGCAATTGCAGCCCGCAGCAGGAAGGCCGAGCGGGTCAGGCCGTGAACCTCCGTTCCCGCAAGCAACTGTTGAGTGTCGGCGCCGTTGGTTTGCATCTCTGTTCCTTTCATTTCGTTCACCGCTTTGCTACGCAAGGAATGGCTTTACAGCGGCCAGCACGGTGGCCACATCGGCCGGTTTTGCAAATGCGCCGTCCGGCGTGATCGGCTTGTTGACGACGGTGCCAAGCACGGCGGCGTGCCTTCCCTCGACGGAGTGAATCGAAAGCGCCGCGGCAAGCACCTCCTTGCTTTCGATTCGCGCTGCCTGTCCGAGGTAGGCGGCGGCGCCAAGGTTCTCGACGGTGTAGGCAAGCATCGCCACCTGGGTTGGGTTTTCCAGGGGGAAGTGCGCCTGCGGTTCCTTTGCCGGGGTACCGCCGGCCCTGCTGACGGCCGCGGTAAGGGCGCGCACGTGGTCGGCCTCCTCTTCGGCAAACCGCTGTATCAAGGAACCCACCTTGCCGGTGAAAAATCGGTGTTCCACCACTTCCTTGTAGAACTTCGCCTCGAGGTACTCGAGGGTGAGCGCGTAGTTCATGATCCCGATGTCGCCGGGACCGAACTGCGCCGTTTCGGTGGCCGCCGGTGTGGAGGTTGTCGCCGTTGTCGTCTTCTTCTTTTTCGATCCGCCACAGGCGGCGACGACAAAGGCGCTGAAGCTTGCCGCCGAGGCAGCGCCAACAGCCTTTAGAAACCGCTTCCGCTCAACCTCGTCATCGACAAGCTGGAGAACCGCGCCCGTCTGCCGAGCCTCCTCGTTATCGATTTGCCCCTGTCGTTCCATAGTCCAAGTTCCTCGTTTCGCTTTTCTGCGGCGACTACCGTGAGCGCCGAACCTACTCGCGCAGTAATACGGGGACCGTGTTGGCCTGGATCAGCCGATCAGCGGGAGTGGTGAAGGGCGCTGGTCGGCAGTCAAGGGCAGCCGCACCGTAAACGTTGTAATTGCCGCCGGCCGGGCCTTGCAGGCCGCTCGGTCCTTGCCGCTCAGCGGGCGGCCGTTGTCAAGACAATCGCCCAGCTTGCGCCCCCTCCGGGGCCGCTTGGCGGGCTAAAGGCAACGGCAATCCCCACTGCTCGAAACCTCCGCTCGAGGAGCAGCTTGCGATGCTGGGGGGAGCGGAGCAGCGCGGCGAGGACCATCCGAGCGGTAGCCGCCCCTGCGGTGGCGAAGGCCGTTGCTTCGCCAGCCGCCTGGCTGCTGCCGGCTGGCGCCCGCCAGCCGTGGGCGCGCAGTTGAGCAAGCAGCGGCCGAGCGCCGACAAGGTCGGCCGAGCGGTCTTTGACCAGCGCACGGGCGTGCAGGCGGGCAACGCGCGCCGCCGCCGGGCTGAAGCGCAGGGGAGGAAGCCCACGCCGCGCGCGGAGCCGCTCGAGCAGGCAGACGGTCGCCCGGGCAAGCAGCTGCCGATCGCCGGGAGCGGGCCTTGCCGCCGAGTGCGGACACCCTCTTGGCAGCGCTGCCGATGTCGTTGCCGCGGCGAGGGCCAGGCAGAGGAGAGCGGAACCGACGGTGAGCCCCTTGGCCCGGTTGGACATTGAGCTCCAAGATAGGGAACGGAGCGGCGGGGCGCGGCCTCCTCATCCAAACGCCGCCGTTGGGCTGGCGGTCCCCACCGTCCGATCGCCGCTCCGGTTGCTGCTTGGCGGTTTCACCTGGAGGCGCAGGCAAGTCCAGGCGATGGTGCCGACGGATGGGCGGTTTGCGCGCGGTTCGGCAAGCTTGTCGCGGCAAGCCGGCCGTTGCGGAGCTCTTGCCGGAGGCGGCTGAACCGGCCTCTCCCATAAAGCAAGGGGCTGCCTTTGAAACAAGGTGCTGTCCGCCTCCCGTCAACCGGTGCTTGGGGGCGAAGCGGCGCTCCGCCCCCGCCAGCAAGCCGATGCTGCCCGCGGCTTTCAGCCGTTGGGCTCGGCGTACCGGGCGACCGTGAAGGCGATCGAGAAGGGAACGGTCAGCGCGAAGAGGAGCAGCATCCCGCTGAGCACGGCGAGGGTGGCGCCGCGGACGCCGTCGTAGACGAAGACGTACTCGATCATCCCCGCCGAGACCGCATAGGCGAGCAGCCCCCAACGGAAGACCGTGAAGAACCGCCGAAAGGCAAACCCCTTGCTGCGCGCAAGCAACAGGACGTTTGCAGCCATCGTCGCCGCGGCGCAGCCAAGCAGCGCCCATGCCGGGCCCAGCGGGACGCGATGGGGGATGTTCGAGGCCATGTAGGCGCCGCCGGAGACGATCAGGGCAAGGGCAACCATCGCCAACGGCGTGCAGGGCGGCGCTGCCGCCGAGGGCGCCGTCGCCTCCTCGGCCCCGCGGCCGTTCCGTTCCTCTTGGACCTCGGTTGCCATCCGATCCTCCCCTGCGCTCAGATCGTCGCCAGGCGGGTCATGATGATCAGCGTTGCGACCTGCATCAGGCCGGTGATCCCCGCGGTGTAGATGAAGCGGCGCATCAGCCGCTCGATCACCGCCGGGTTCGGCCGCTCCTTGCGCATCTCGAAGAGCACCGCGATGTTCGCGGGCTCGAGCACGCCAAGGGCGATCACCGCCATCACGCCAACCACGGAGTAGGAGGCGATCAGCCAGCCGTGCGTCGACCCTCCCGTGTCCAGGTAGCCGAGGTGGCGGGCAAGTTGGCTCGATGGGCTTTGCCTCAGGTTTCGGGTGACGCTCGGCGCAGGCAAAAGGAGGGTTCTTGTTCAATGTCAGGCCCAGGTCTAGCCTCCCGTGCTGCGCCGACCCACCCGAGCCGCGCACCCTGGTGGCTGCCACGAGTAGGAGGCACCGTCGGGACCGTCGGTCGCCCGGTTCTAACGATCCTCGCCCCCGGACTTATCCGGCCTTTTTAGAGCTGGCCCCTAATTCGACGCTTGGAGATAGCGCGGACGCCGCAAGCTATCCATCAGGTGGGCAAGCTATCCACCGGGTGGGCAAGCTTTTCTGCGTGCGGGCGGAGGACTTGCGCGTCTTGTAACGAAAGGACGAGCAGATGCCGGGCAGAACCGCGATCGAGTGGACCGAGGCCACTTGGAACCCGGTGACCGGGTGCTCCAAGGTCTCGCCCGGCTGCGCACACTGCTATGCAGAGGCGCTCGCCGAGCGCTTTCGCGGCGTACCTGGCCATCCCTACGAGCAGGGATTTGACCTTCGCCTGTGGCCCTCTCGTCTGCAGCAACCGCTTGCTTGGCGGCGTCCCCGGATCATCTTCGTCAACTCGATGAGCGACCTCTTCCACGAGTCCATACCCACAGAGTTCATTGCCGAGGTCTTCGAGGTGATGGAGCGCGCCAACTGGCACGTTTTCCAGATTCTCACCAAGCGTCACGAGCGACTCCTCGAGCTGGCGGGCGATCTTCCGTGGCCGTCGAACGTGTGGATGGGTGTAACGATCGAGAACCGACGCTTCGTTCATCGCGCCGACGCGCTGCGCGAGGTGCCTGCCGCGATCCGCTTCATATCGGCCGAGCCGTTGCTCGGCCCGCTCGAAGGGCTCGACTTGACCGGGATCGACTGGGTGATCGCAGGCGGCGAGTCAGGCCCGCGTCATAGGCCGGTGCGGGCTGAGTGGTTACGCGATCTACGCGACCGGTGCATCGCGCAGGGCGTGGCGTTCTTTTTCAAGCAATGGGGGGGGCTGCGACCGAAGTCCGGCGGACGTCTGCTCGATGGGCGAACTTGGAATCAGTTCCCCAAGCCAAAGGCGGTGGCGGGCTCCGGAACAGCAAACTGATCGGAACGGCGGGTCGGAGTATGGCGGAATCGGTCTTGTGGGACTACTTCGATCACACGGCCGCCAAGCACCGTGTGCTACGCGCCTACCTCGACGCCTGGATTCCGGTGATGGGTCAGCAGGAGCTGAAAGTCGCAGGGGTTAGGGGCATCTCGCCGCGTCTGCTGCTTGTCGACGGCTTCGCCGGTCCCGGCCGCTACAAGCGCGGCGAGCCGGGGTCGCCGTTGATAATGCTCGAAGCGCTTGCAAAACACAAAGATCGCGACAAGATTGCGGACGTACAGTTCACCTATCTCTTCATTGAGTACAATTCAAAGCGCGTCGAGTATCTGCGGAAAGAGCTGCGCGAGTTCGACATCCCGCCCAACGCGCAAGTAGAGGTCCGCAAGGGCAAGTTCGAGCAGACCTTCCGCGATTTTGTTCAGAACGCAAATCTCGGCGAGCAGTTTCCGCCCACCTTTGCGTTCATCGACCCGTTCGGTTACTCGAACGCGCCGCTATCTCGGGTTGGTTGGTTCTTTGATTTTCAGCGCACCGAGGCCTTGATCTTCCTGCCACTGACGGACATTGCGCGGTTCGTCGGTAAGGCTGACCAGGGGAAGACGCTCACCGAACTCTTCGATAGCGACCGTTGGCAGCAGGCGAAGGCACTGGATCTCCCGGAACGAAAGGCGTGCCTGTTGTCGCTTTTTGAAGAGCAGCTTCTTCGGCATGGACATGTCAAGTATGTGCGCTCCTTCCAGCTTCTGACAAGCCGTCGCAAACGGGACTACAGACTCGTTTTCGCCACCGGCCACCCGCGCGGTTTCGAGCTGATGAAGGAGGCCATGTGGTCGGTCGATCCCGAACAAGGAACTCGATACCTGGGTAGCACTATTACAGGCCAGCAGGTGCTTTTCCAGCGCAAGCCGGATACCGGGCCACTGCTGCGAACTCTGCGAGAACACTTCGGCGAGCGCTGGTTTACGATTGAGGAGGCAGAATCGGTGACAGCGAAGAGCGACTATCTCGTAAAGCGCCACCTCAAGACGCTCACGCTGAAACCGGCTGAGGATAGGGGTGAACTCGATGTGCAGCGCCGTGAGGGCGGACGACGCGGCACGTTCCCGGCAGGGGTGCGCATGCGTTTCACTCGTTGACGGAGCGAGGCTAGCCCTGTGTGGGCGAAGCGTTTCCGCGGTGCAGCGCGCGGAGCAATAGCTGGGGCTCGCGCCTCAGGCCTATCTCGAGCACCTGATTGGACGGCGCGGAAAACTCCGAGGGGGCGTTGTCAACTGCAAGCCTCTCTCCCGCCGACCGGTAGCCCGCGAGCAGCGAGGGGCGAGCATGAGCGGTCGCTAGGTCGGTACCGAGGGCGACTCCGGGCGCCGGATGCCTTGGAGGAGCAGGGCCTGCTGCACGTGCAAGCGAGGCGGGCGGGTCATGTTTCGGGGCTGCGCTAGCGGGCGTGCGCGGGTTGGCAAGGTGGCGGATGCGACGTGAACAGGCATGATCAGGGCCTAAGCCGAGCATGTCCTACACGCCGGGAGCGAGCGCGGCGAGATCGAGCGCGTCGAGAAGCTTGCGCGGACGTCGCTCATCGCGGCCAGGCCTATGCGCACGTCGGGATGGCCGCTACCGGCCTCCGCAAGGTGCCTACACCGCGCCCTCAGCGCTCGGTTGGGACGTACCGGGCGACCGTGAAGGCGATCGAGAAGGGAACGGTCAGCGCGAAGAGGAGCAGCATCCCGCTGAGCACGGCGAGGGTGGCGCCGCGGACGCCGTCGTAGACGAAGACGTACTCGATCATCCCCGCCGAGACCGCATAGGCGAGCAGCCCCCAACGGAAGACCGTGAAGAACCGCCGAAAGGCAAACCCCTTGCTGCGCGCAAGCAACAGGACGTTTGCAGCCATCGTCGCCGCGGCGCAGCCAAGCAGCGCCCATGCCGGGCCCAGCGGGACGCGATGGGGGATGTTCGAGGCCATGTAGGCGCCGCCGGAGACGATCAGGGCAAGGGCAACCATCGCCAACGGCGTGCAGGGCGGCGCTGCCGCCGAGGGCGCCGTCGCCTCCTCGGCCCCGCGGCCGTTCCGTTCCTCTTGGACCTCGGTTGCCATCCGATCCTCCCCTGCGCTCAGATCGTCGCCAGGCGGGTCATGATGATCAGCGTTGCGACCTGCATCAGGCCGGTGATCCCCGCGGTGTAGATGAAGCGGCGCATCAGCCGCTCGATCACCGCCGGGTTCGGCCGCTCCTTGCGCATCTCGAAGAGCACCGCGATGTTCGCGGGCTCGAGCACGCCAAGGGCGATCACCGCCATCACGCCAACCACGGAGTAGGAGGCGATCAGCCAGCCGTGCGTCGACCCTCCCGTGTCCAGGTAGCCGAGGTGGCGGGCAAGCTGCCAGCCGGCGCCAAGGGTCATCGTCACAAGCGTCGGCATGATCAGGCTCATCTTCGGCATGAACCGCGCCGAGAACGCCGCTCGGGCGGGAGGGGGCAGGGAGCCCATGATCGGTCCGATCACAAACCCCACGAACAGGTCGATTGCCGTCCACAGCCCACCCCCAACCACGTGGTAGAAGTCGAGCGCCCACAACGTGTTGGTCGCGATCGCGGCAATCATCCCGCCAATCACCGCGACGACGATCGGCAGGCCGGCGATGGGAACGATCGTGCGGGGCACCTGTGGTCGGTCGAACGCGCCGGCGCGGTGCCGAACCTCGCCGATCTGCCCGATCGCCTCGCTCATCTCCCGCCGTCCTCTGCTTGCTTCCGCCGCTCTGTCATCGTCCGGATGAAGTCGCCAGCCTCTCCCGACCCGCCGCCGTCGCGGTGGGTGACGCACGCTGTCCGACCTCTCGAGCGTATCGCCCCCGCCTCGATCGCTCAAGTCCGGGCTTTCACGTACCCCCGCCGGTGCGCCCGGACCTTCAGCCCCACTGAAGGTGCTCCGCCAGCCGGGCGAGAGCTTGGGCCCGGTTGGAGACGCCAAGCTTGCGGTAGATGTGCTCGATGTGCTTCTCGACGGTGCGCGGGCTGAGCCCAAGCGCCGCTGCAGCCTGCTTGGTCGTTGCCCCGGCGCTCAGCTGCTCCAACACCTCCGCCTCCCGCGCGGTCAGACCGGCCTCGCGCAGGTGGGTGGCGCAGCCGGCAAGCGAGCCGGCGCCACGGGGCGCACCGCCGTCTGCCCGGCGCAGCACGATCGCATCGTGTCCCGCAGTCGAGCTTCTCTGGACGAAGCGCGCTGCGATCGTTGTCGGTCCGTGCGTCAGCCACAGCGTCCGCTCGCGGGCGACGGGATCCCGCGCCCAGGCAAGCAACGCCGGGAGCGCGCCGTCGCCCAACTGCCGCGCGATCCTGCGCGCGCCGTCGCTTGCAGCCAGCGGCGCGCCGTCGCTGCCGAGCAACAGCACGCCCCGCGGCGTGCGCGCGCTGCGCTCCAGCGCGCAGACCATCGCGCTAAGCGCAGCTGCCTCAAGGCGCTCGATCTCTCCGTCTGGCCAGTGATTGTGCGACATCGCACGTGGGCGGATAATAAAGCCTGAACCGTCGCGGCTCACGCTCCGGGGAGGATCGCAGCGACACCGCCGGCCGCTTTAGCTCGGCCGGGCGAGGTACGTGAAATTGCGCTGTTGCCCGCCCAAGCCGCCGCCGTTAGGGTGAGGCGCGTGACGAAGGGGTCCGGAGCACCCCGGAGGGAGAGTTATCTCACTGTTGGAAGGAAGGCGAGGATGAAAAATCAACGGGAAGCCGCAGTCCGCGCGGGCGGGCGCCGCCTTGGCCGCTGCGGGTTGATGCTCCTGCTCGGTGCGGTTGGGGGCTGGGTTGGGTTTGCCGCGAGCGCCGGCGCGCGAGCCGCCGATCCGGGGCGCCCCGGCGCTTACCACCACCGTTCGATGCCCGGGAAAGTCAACCGCCCGCTGTACGTCTCGCCGCGCGGCAGAAGCGGCGCTCCATGTTCGCGCCGCGCCCCATGCCCCACGATCAGCGCCGCCCTGCAGATCGCCCGCCCCGGCGCGAAGGTGATCGTCGAGGGCGGGACCTACCACGAAATGGTCTCGATCGGCAAGCGCGTGACGCTGATCGGCAGGGGCCGGCCGACGATCGACGCCGCCGGCCTTGAAAACGCGATCAAGCTGGTCGGCCCTGGCGCCGCCGGCAGCCGCGTTGAAGGCCTGATCGCCGAGCACGCGGAAATGGAGGGGATCCTCGCGCTTTCAACCCGCGACGTGACGATCGCCAGAGACATCGTGCGCGACAACGACCAAGGGGCAAAGGCCGCGCACCCGGTCGGGGAGTGCGCGCCGCAGGGGCCGATCCCCGGCGACTGCGGCGAGGGGCTGCACCTGATGGGAACCAGCCACGCGCGCGTTATCGGGAACGTGGTGAGCGGCAACTCAGGCGGCATCCTGCTGACCGACGAGCCCGGCCCGACCGCGCACAACCTGATCGAGAGGAACCGCGTCGAAGGGAACCTCTACGACTGCGGGATCACGATGGCCGGTCACTCGACGAAGGCGATCTCCGCCTCCGGTACAACCCAACCGAGCCTTGGCGGCATCTACGACAACCGCGTTCTCGACAACATCGTTGACGGGAACGGCGTGAAGGGCGAAGGCGCCGGCATTCTGCTGGCCGTGCCGGCGCCCGGCGGCGGCGTCTACGACAACCTAATCGAGGGCAACACCGCCAAGGGCAACGGCATGGCCGGGATCACGATCCACAGTCACGCCCCCGGCCAAGACCTCAACGGCAACCGGCTGATCGACAACAAGCTCACCGACGATGGGATCGCCGGCAATCACGGCGGGCCCGGCGACGTCGACGCGGGGATCGACCAGACGGTTGGGATCACGATCTTCAGCGCGGTCGCCCCGATCGTCAAGATCGTCGTCAGGGCAAACACGATCAGCGACGAGCATTTCGGCATCTGGGAGAAGAACGCGCCGCCGATCAGCGCGACCGCGAACCGCTTCAGGGCCGTCGCGATCGCGGTGGAAGCTGCTGGCGGTCCATGAGGAGCGGAACGGTCGCTTGTCCCCTGGCGTCCCGCCCCGGCGGGCAGGACGTGCGCCGGAGTGGCGCCCGTCGTTAATTGCCGCCTACAGCCAACCGCGCCGGCGGAGCGTGGCGGGCGCCCAGCGGTTCCCAGCCTCCGATCTGCCGGCCGTGCCTTGCGGCAGCGGGACTGCGAGCACCGCCGCCCCCCGGGACGGCCGGCTGCGTTCGCTGCCGCCGCACCATGGGGGAGTCTTGGGGACAGGCCCCTCCAGCTGCTTGCGCGCCAAGCGCCTGGACGCTTGCCGACGGGTGCCGCCACCCTGACCTCGACCCTCCGACGTCGTGAGAGCGCTCGGCCGCCAACCGGCGGCGGGGCGGAGGGGCGAGAGCGGCCGGATCAGCGGCCGGGACCGCCGGCAGACCGCCGCGCGGGTTCGTGTGCCGCGCGGCGCGGCGGCCGTAGCTGAGGAACCCGTTTGGCGCGACCCGGAACGAGCGACGATCTGGTGGTCCGCTCCTCGCGCGCGTTTTGTCTGCCCCGGCCCGTGCCGGGGCGGCCGAGCGGGCCTTGCTGCCCGTGCGCCCTGCGGCCCGCGCCTGCCGGCAAGGTGGTGGGGAGGAGGGAGCAACAGCGCGGTCTGCCTGCAATGGCGCAAGCGCCTTGCGCTTGATAGTCTTGCGGGGCGGTGTTGTCTGCCGGTCGATCTGCGCAGGCGTCCGCGCGTCGCTCCAGAGACCCCGGCGAGCTTGCTGCCGTCTTCGCCGGCGGGATGTGCGGTGCGCTGCTGCGGGTCTGGCTGTTGATCGAGTTGCCGGTTGGAAAGGGAGCGCTCCCCTGGCCTGTGTTCGGGATCAACGTGGGGGGTGCCCTTTTCCTCTGTTACCTCGCCACCCGTCTCGAGGAGCGGTTGCCGCCGACGCGATACCTGCGTCCCGCCCTTGCAACCGGCTTCTGCGGGGCCTTCACGACGTTCTCGACGCTTGCCGCCGGGGTGGTCGGGTTGGCGCAGGCGGGCGATGCCCAGGTGGCCGCGCTTTACGCCGCCGGCTCCCTTTGCGGCGGGATCGGCGCGGCTTGGCTTGGGACGGCCCTCGGTCGGCGGGCGGAATTTGCGCGGTGAACGCCCCCTTCTGGGTTGCGGTGGCGCTGTTGGGCGGCGCGGGAGCGGTAGCGCGCTTCCTGTTCGACCGTGCGATCTCAAGACGGAGCGACAGCCTGCTGCCGTTCGGGACGACCGTTGTCAACCTGAGCGGGGCGTTCTTGCTGGGGGTGGTCAGCGAAGCCGGCGGCGGCAAGGATCTCCAGCTGCTTGCCGGCGGGGCGCTGCTGGGCGCCTACACGACCTTCTCGACGTGGCTGCTGGAGAGCCAGCGTCTGCTGGAGGAGGGAGCCGATCGGCTGGCCGTCGCCAACCTTGTCTTGCCGCTGCTCCTTGGGCTGGCCGTTTTTCGGCTGGGCGAGCTTGTTGGAGGGGTTCTTTAGTTGGCCGCCGGCGAGCGCGTCGTCACGATCTACCTGCGCGAGCGCGCCCGGGCAGGTCGCAGGCTGGTTGCGGAGGCGCTGCTTGAGCGGATCGAGCGGCTGGGCTTTGCAAGGGCGGTGTTGCTACGGGGCGTGGAGGGGTTCGGCCACCACGGACTTGAGAGCGACAGGCTGCTCTCCCTCAGCGAAGACCTTCCTCTGGTGGTGATCGCCGTCGACCGAGAGGAGCGGGCTGCGGCGTTGCTGGCGGCTCCCGAGCTTGCGGAGTGCGGCGCCGTTACCGTCGAGCGGCTTTCCCTGGGGGCCGGGGAGGCACAGGCGGAGGCGCAGCTGAAGCTGACCGCCTGGTTGCCGCGCCACGGCCCGCTCGGCGGCCGGCCTCCCGTCCTGAGGGCGGTTGACCTGCTGCGGTCGGCGGGCGCGACCGCCGCGATTGCGTTGCTTGGGGTGGACGGCGTGGTCGGAGGCGTCCGCAGGCGGGCCTCGCTGCTGAGAAGAAACGCCGAGGTGCCGGCGCTGGTGGTAGGGGTTGGCGGCCGCGAGGCGATCCTTTCCGCCCAGCGGACGCTGGCCGAGGACGAGGCGGTGGTCGGCGTCGACCTTGAGCGCGTTGGCGAGCCCGGCCGTTCTGTCGGGCAGCTGCCGTCCGGCTGGCAGGCGAAGCTGACGCTTTTCCTTCCGGCTGGCGCAGGTCCCGGGCAGACGCCTTTCGCCCAGCTCGCAGTCCAGGAGTTTCGCCTGCTCGGCGCCCCTGGAGCAACCGTCCTGCGCGGCCTGTACGGCTTTTTCAACGGCGGGCCAATCGAGGGTGAAAGGGCCCTCCGGCTGCGCCGGGGAACGCCCCACCTGGTTCTGGCGGTTCTGCCCCCCCAGCTTGCCGACGAGGCGGTCGCCCGCTTGGCTGCTGTCGGGCGAAGCGGATTGCTTGCCCTCGAGCGGGTGCCAACCTATCTTCCCCGGCTGGGGCGCGACCGGGGCGAAGCGGTTGGCTGAGCGCCACACTACAGGAGCGATGCCCCTCAGCTTCCCCCCGCCAGAGGCCCGATTGGCGCGCTCCGATGAGCTGCCGGTGCTTGGCGAGATGTTGGCGAGAGCATTCTTCGACGATCCGGTGTCCGTCTGGTCCTGTCCGCCCAGCGGCTTGCGCGAGGCCGTCCTGCGCCGGTTCTTCACGGTGCGGCTGCGTCAGGTCGCCGCGAAGGGGGAGGTCTGGGTTGTCGGCGAGCGGGCAAGCGCAGCCCTTTGGCTGCCACCCGACCGCTGGCGGACAACCGTGGGGGAGGACCTTGCCCTTGCCGCCAGCCAGCTTCACCCGCGGCTGCTCTGGCGGCTGCCCCTTGTTGCCTGGGGCCTGCTTGGCGTCGAGCGCGTTCATCCCCACGCACCGGCGCACTGGTATCTGGCGGTGCTTGGCACCGAGCCGGAGACGCAGGGGAGGGGGTTTGGCTCGGCGGCGCTGGCGCCGGTGCTCGAGCGCTGCGATCGGGACGGGATCGGGGCGTACCTGGAGTCCTCCAAGGAGCGGAACATCCCCTTTTACGCCCGCCACGGCTTCCGGGTCGTCGACACCCTGAAGCTCCCCCGCGGACCGGTGATCTACCCGATGTGGCGGGACCCCGGTTAGCAGTTGCGCTTTGCGGCCTCATCTGCGATGATGATCACAAATGCGGCTGTTTGTTTGCTACGGGACATGGCGCGCCGCCCCCAGGCCAGGCGGTCATCCCTGTGGTCGCGCGTACTGGGCGTTGCGGGAGGCCGGCTACGAGCCGGAAGTGGTGAAGAGCTACGGCCTCGGCATCCTCCCCAAGATCTTCAACATGACAAGCGGCAGGCGGGAAGTGGAACGGCTGACCGGAAACAGGTTTGTTCCTACGCTGGTGCTCGATGACGGGACGGTGATCGACGGCTCGGACGAGATCGTCCGCTGGGCGCAGGAACACCCGGCTTCGGCCGAGGGCCAGGACTCCTCGGCCGCCGGCTAGAGACCGTCGACCGCTACACTCAAGAGCTGCCTGGTGAGCGTAGCTCAGTTGGTAGAGCTCCTGGTTGTGGTCCAGGCGGTCATGGGTTCGAGTCCCATCGCTCACCCCTCTGAACTGGCCGCAAACGCCGGTATCTGAGGAGCGCGGCAGCTTGTCGTTTCCGGCCCGTGGGCCGAGTTGGCCTCCCGAACGCGCGTCATCGGGCCGCAGATGGCCGGGGAGGGCCCATTGGCCGCGGTGGGCGCAGTGCGCTGCCAGGGCGAGGTTTGCGACCTAAGGGCGGCGCTTTTCCGCGACTGCTGGCAGCCGGTCCCGAGCGCATCTCGACGGGCACCGGCTTTGCAAGCGCCGCTTTCGCGAGCACCGTGGTTGCCGTGAGCGAGCGGTTTGCAGAGGCGGCGGAGCCCGTCCAGAGCGTCGCAGTTCAGCGCCGGGATCCCCCGAGCGGGAGCCGCTGCTGGCGCTCGGACGCCTTTTGTTTTGCTGGCTTGGACGCGGCCGTCGGGAAACCTCCCGATGGTCGCCGCGAGCTGGGGCGGGGCCGAGGTCCGCTAGCTCGACGGGCGAGGAAGAGCGAGGGTCCGCCGCTGATCGCCGTGCGCTACCGCCACCCGCTCGCAAGCCCTGCCCGAGCAGGTGCGCGACGCGTTTAAGGGCTTTACTACGGCGAGATGGACGGTTTCTGGCTCGCGGAGCTCGGGAAGCGCCTGGACGAGCTCTCGGGAGATCGGGCGATCGTCAACCACTGCCGTGGCCCCTCCGCAGCTACCCCGTGCTAGCGTGGTTTGAGTTGGCTCCTGGTACCGCGTCAGCTGCTGCCGTGGTCCATCCTGCGCCCACCCCCACCAGGCGGGGAGGCGATTGCGCGCGGCCGGGCGCGACGCGCTAAGGCTTCAGTTGGGCTGCCCCGAACGGCAACTGACCGAGGGCGCCGCAGAGCCGGGGTCGACCAACGGGCTAGGGGGGCGAGCGGCTTGACGGGCACGACGGCTGGTGGCGCGCGACACGGTCGGTCCAAGGGGGAGCAGCCACTCTGGTTGCTGCGGCGGCTCGCCGAGATCGGCGCCTCGCCCGCGGATTCCGACGAGCTTCGGCTGCGCAAGGCGGTGCTGGTTCTCTCCTCGGCGCTGATGGCGAGCCTCGCCGTGATCTGGATCGCCACCTACGCGGTGCTCGGCCTCTGGGTCTCGGCGGCGATCCCGCTCACGTATCAGCTCGCGTCAGCGGCGAGCATCTACACCTTCGCCCGCACGCGCCGCTACCTACTCTTCCGCACGAGCCAACTGTGGATGAGCCTGCTCTTCCCGTTTGCGCTGCAGTGGAGCCTGGGCGGCTTCGGGACCTCCTCCGCCGTCTCGCTATGGGCGATCACCGCTCCCCTGGGCGCGCTGCTCTTCGTCGGCGCGCGCCAGTCGCTGCCTTGGTTCCTGGCGTTCATCGGACTCGTGGCCGTCTCCGGAGCGATCGACGCCGCGCTCGCCGCAGGCGCGCCGGCGATCCCGGGCGGCGTGATCGTGGCGTTCTTCACCCTCGACATCGTCGGCGTCGCGACGACCGCGTACGCGTTGCTGCGGTACTTCGTGCACGGTCGCGAGCGCGCACTGGAGGAGCTCGCCCGCGAGCACCGTGCGCTGGAGGACGAGCAGGCGAAGTCCGAGCGGCTGCTGCTGAACGTGCTGCCGGCGCCGGTGGCCGCACGGCTGAAGGCGGAGGAGCGAATCATCGCCGACGCCTTTCCCGAGGTGACGGTGCTCTTCGCGGACATCGTGGGCTTCACGTCGCTCGCCGAACGGCTCTCACCGGCCGAGGTGGTGAGGGCGCTCGATTGCGTGTTCGCTCGCTTCGACACGCTTGCATCTGAGCACGGCGTCGAGAAGATCAAGACGATCGGCGACGCCTATATGGTCGCCGGCGGCATTCCCAGGTGGCGCGAGAATCACGCCGAGGCAGTCGCCGACATGGCGCTCGCGATGAGCTCCGCAGTGAGCGGCCTGGAGGCTGAGACCGGGCTCGACCTCCAGCTCCGGATCGGCATCGACAGCGGGCCGGCTGTGGCCGGCGTGATCGGACGGGCCAAGTTCATCTACGACCTCTGGGGTGACACGGTCAACACGGCAAGCCGCATGGAGTCTCATGCACCGGCCGGCACGATCCAGGTCAGCGAGCGCGCCTTCGCGCGTTTGCGAGCGCGCTACAACCTCCGCCCACGGGGCACGATCGCGGTGAAGGGGAAGGGGCTCGTGAAAGACTACTTTCTGCTGGCGGGGCCGACCGGCGAGGGGCGTCCGGCGGATGGCGGGCCTGGGAGGCATGGCGCGCCGGTAGACGGCCAGCCGACGTGAGGGTCCCCCGGGCGCTTGGCCGCCGGTGAGGGCACGTGGTCGGGGGCCGACAGCTCGACAAAGGCCGAAGCGCAGGGCCCCTTCCCGGGACAGGGACCGTCAAGCGCTGCGAACCGTTCAGCCCACCGAAGCGCTCAGTCGGGCTGCAAGCCGGCAAGCGCCGAAAAAGACGGCTGTCCGGCGGCCGTTGGCGGGCGGATATCCCCCGCGTTCATGCGGTTTTCTGCGGCGGTGTGGCCCAACCGTTTTCCAGGTGTCACGGGTTGAAGCTCATCGCTCACCCTTCCTCCCTCCGCTCGATCAGCCGTTCCGAGCAGCGGAGGCTCAAGCCCCCGGCAGGGGCTTGCTCCTCGCGTAGCGGTCGAGCGCTAGTTGGCGGCGCTTGGCTGTGCCGGCTCGGTCAATCGGCGAACTGCGCGGGGCGCTTTTCCAGGAAGGCCTCCACCGCCTCCGGCATCGCCGTCCCGAAGGTGGCCATGATCTGCTGGCGGTCCTCGTACTCGATCGCAGCCTGCTCGGAGGGGATCTCCAGCGCCGCCCACATCCCCTGCTTGGTCAGCCGCACGCCCAAAGGGGCGAGGGAGGCGATCTGCTCCGCTGCGCGCAGCGCCCGCTCAAGCAGCTGCTCCTTGGGGACGACGTCTGCGACCAGCCCGATCTGCAGCGCCTCCTGCGCGTCGAAGCGCCGACCGGTAAGCATCAGCTCGTGCGCTCTGGCGGCGCCGATCAGCCTCGGCAGCAGCCAGCTTGTGCCCATGTCGCAGTTGGAGAGGCCGATGTTGATGAAGGCGACCCGAAAGACCGCCTCCTGCGCGGCAAACCGGATGTCGCTGCCAAGCGCCAGCGCCAGGCCAAAGCCGGCTGCCGGTCCATTGACGGCGGCGATCACCGGCTGGGGCAGCTTGCGCAGGCCAAGCACAACCCTTGACATGTGCTCCTGGTTGGCCAGCCGGTCGCGCGGCGCATCCTCGCCGGTGTTTTCCGGGGCGGCGCCGTAGCCGTTCAGGTCGACGCCTGCGCAGAACCCCCTGCCGGCGCCGGTGAGAACCACCGCGCGGACGGTCCGCTCCCGACCGATCTGCGCCAGGGCCTTGTGCAGCCCTTCGACCAGCTCGGCGTTTGCGGCGTTCAGGACCTCCGGCCGGTTGAGGGTGATCAGCCGCAGATGGGGCTGCGGCTCCTCGATCAGCACCACCTCGCCCATCGGCGCAATCCTACCGACCAAGCCGGCTTGCCCGCCCGTCGGGCGGCGCTTGCCGCTTCGGCGGTCGCCCAGGTCGCCCGCTAAGCTCATGCGCCAAATGGCCTACCAACCGGACCCGGTGATCCTCAGACGGTACGCCGAGGTGCTGATCAACTTCGCCCTCGGCGGCGGCAAGGGGGTAGGCAAGGGCGAGGTGGTGCGGATCGTCGCTCCGGAGTGCGCCAAGCCCCTGTTCGTCGAGCTTCATCGGGCCGTCTGGCGGGCCGGCGCCCATGCGCTTGGGCACTACAGACCGGATGACGTGCCGGGGGCCAACCTCACCAGGGAGTTCCTGGAAACGGCAAGCGAGGAGCAGCTCGACTTCTTCCCCGCCCGCTACTCGCGGGGGCTGATCGATGAGGTCGACCACCAGGTGACGATCCTTGCCGAGGCCGACAAGCACGCGCTGGAGGGCGTCGATCCGGCCAGGATCATGCGCAACTCCAAGGCGATGAAGCCGCTCCTTGACTGGCGCACCCAAAAGGAGAACGAAGGGCGGTTCACCTGGACGCTTGCCCTCTACGGCACGCCGGCGATGGCGGCGGAGGCCGGGCTAAGCGAGGAGGAGTACTGGGAGCAGATCATCCACGCCTGCTTCCTGGACGAGGAGGACCCGATCGGCCGCTGGCGGGAGGTGGTGGGCAAGATCGAGGGGTACATCGCCAAGCTCAACGCCCTGCCGATCGAGCGGCTGCACGTCAAGGGGGCGGACGCCGACCTGACGATCGCCTTGGGGGAGCGGCGGCGGTGGTGCGGCGGTTCGGGCCGGAACATCCCCAGCTTTGAGATCTTCACCAGCCCCGACTGGCGCGGGACGGAGGGGTGGATCCGCTTCAACCAGCCCCTTTACCGCTACGGCGCCTTGATCGAGGGGATCGAGCTTGAGTTCCAGGGCGGTCGGGTGGTCAGGGCGAAGGCGACGCGCAACGAGCAGCTGCTCCACGAGATGATCCGCACCGAGGGCGCCGACAAGGTCGGCGAGTACTCCCTCACCGACGCCCGCTTCTCAAGGATCACCAAGTTCATGGCGGAGACCCTTTTCGACGAGAACGTCGGCGGCCCCTACGGAAACACCCACCTGGCGCTCGGCAAGTCCTACCACGACTGCTACGACGGCGATCCAGCGACGGTCAGCCAGGAGCAGTGGGAGGAGTTGGGGTTCAACGACTCGACCGTCCACACCGACATCGTCTCGACAACCGATCGGACGGTCACCGCCACCCTGCGGGACGGCAGCCGTCGGGTGATCTACGAAGGCGGCCGGTTCACGCTGGACTGAGCGCGCGGCTGGCGAACTCGGCGGCCACCTCGCCAAGGATCGCCAGCATCGGCTCGACGGCGGGGGCGGGCGGCCCCTCCCTTCGCACCCCGCCAAGGACCTGGCGGAGCGGCGGCCTTGGTCGCAGGGAGCGGACGACCACCCCGTCCCTGATCGGCTCCAGGGCAAGGCGGGGGATCAGGGCGACGCCAACCCCGGCCGCAACCAGCCCCTGGACGGTGAGGTAGTCGTCGCTTTCAAAGGAGACCTGGGGCTCGAACCCGGCGGCGTGGGCGGAGCGGACGACGTAGCGGGCGCAGGCGGTGCGCGCCGAGGTCTGGATCAGCGCCTCCTTGGCCAGGTCCCGCAACCGCACCGCCGGCTTGCGGGCCAGCCGGTGGCCGGCCGGGACGGCCAGGTACATCGGGTCCTCCAGCAGGGGGTGGAGGTCGAGACGGGGGGCGTAGGGGGAAAGCGGCTCACCGGCGGGAAACCGGAAGAGCAGGGCGAGATCGAACTCCCCGGCGCAAAGCCGGGGGGCGATCTCTTCCGGCTCCCCCTCGGCAAGCGTCAGCTCGATCCCCGGATAGCGGTTGCGGAACCGGGCGATCGCCTCCGGGAGCAGGGAGGAGCCGGCCGAGGCAAAGGAGGCGAGCCGCAGCCTGCCGCGGCGCAGCCCGGCAAGCTCTTGAAGCTCCCGTTCGGCGGTCTCGATCTGGGCGAGCACCGTCTCGGCGTGGGCGGCAAGCCTCAGCCCGGCCTGGGTTGGCGCCACGCCGCGGGGCAGCCGCTCCAGCAGCTTCAAGCCGACTTCCCCCTCGAGCGCGGCGATCTGCTGGGAGACCGCCGACTGGGTGTAGGCAAGCCGCTCGGCGGCGGCTGAAAGGGACCCGGTCTCCACCACCTCCCGCAAGACGCGCAGCCGGTTTGCGTTAAGCATCTAAGCGATACTTATAGCGATCCGAAGCACTCTTAGTTGCGGTAAGCAGGAGTTCTGTCAAGATTCCCTTGGGGCGCCGTCAACGAAGAGGAAAGGAGCAACGATGGCAACGAAGTTGATCATCTCCTACGACGGCACCAACAACGAGGAGGACGCCCTTGCCCTCGGGCGCCTGTTCGCCCGCGCCGGCAGCGAGGTGGCGCTGGCCTACGTCCGCCACTCCCGCGAACACGAACGGGAGCTCTCCGCCGACCTGCCCCAGGCCCAGGCCGAGCAGCTGCTTGCCAAGGGGGCCGAGCTCTACGGCGACCCGACCGTCGAGCGGCACGTGGTCGACGACCGCTCGACGCCCGCCGGCCTGCTTGCCCTCTCCGGCCAGATCTCGGCGCAGGGGGTGGTCTTCTGCTCCGACTCCCACACCGCCCCCGGTCGCGTCTCGATCGGCAACTCCGCCCGCTGGCTGCTGGAGGGCAGCCCCCTGGCGGTGGCGATCGCGCCGGCGGGGCTGTACGAGCTGAAGCCGGCGGCCTTCGCGCGGATCGCCTGCTTCGGCGAGCCGGACCCGGCCGCGCTGCAGACCGCGGAGGCGCTTGCTGCCGCCAGCGGCGCGCAGCTGGTCGACCGCTGCGAAGGACCGACCTCCCTGACGATCTTCTCCTCCCGCGCCGAGGCCCGGCCGGGCACGGTGGCGCTCAGCGCTGCGGCGGAAACTGCCCTGGAGGAAAACCGCGGGCCGGTGCTTGTCCTGCCCCGCGCCGTCGCCCTGTTCGGCTAGCGGGAGGCCGCGCGGATGGCGCGGGCTGCCTCCAACAGGTCGAGCAGGCCGCAGATCAGGTGGCTGAGCGGGCCCGTCCAGAGGCGGGCCCGCAGCCTGTAGAGGGCAAGCTGGAGGTTGGCGGGAAGCGCAGGCTCGGTTCTGCGGAGCCGGTCGGCACGCCTTTGCATCGACCGAACGGTATCGTGCTGGGGGTTGTCCGACCGCGCGCAAAACGCCGTGATCGAGGTGCAGACGGAAGCCCTGCCGGCCGCAAAGGTGAAGGGGCAGGTGGTCGTTGGCGCTGCCGAGGTGGAACGGGAGCTGCAGCGGATCGCGGCGGCGGAGGCGCGCCGGATCAAGCTCCCCGGCTTCCGGAAGGGACGGGTGCCCACCGAGCTTGTGATCCGGAGGGTGGGCAGGGAGGCGCTCCTTGAGGAGGTGGTTCGCGAGCGGCTGGGGCTGTGGTACGCGCAGGCGCTTGAGGAGGCCGACCTCGAGCCGGTTGGCGACCCGCGGATCGAGCTGGCCGGCCTGCCGGCGACGGGGGAGCCGCTGCGCTTCAGCTTCGAGGTTGGCGTCCTGCCAAAGGCGGAGCTGGGCCAGTACAAGGGGCTTGAGGTCGGCCGCCGCGAGCCGCGCGCCGAGGAGCGGGAGGTGGAGGAGGAGCTGGAGGCGATCCGCCGGCGGTTCGCCCGCCTCGAGGAGGTGGAGCGGCCGGCCCAGCCGGGCGACTACCTGATCGTCGACTACCGGCTGTACGCCAACAACCGTGAGCTGAGGGAACACGAGGGGCGGGACGAGCTGTTCGAGCTTGGCAGGGGCAGCCTCCTCGGCGAGCTGGAGCGGGCGCTGGTTGGCGCCGTCGTCGGCGAGGAGCGACGGGCAAGGGTGCGGTTCGGGCCCGACCACCCCGACCGGCGGTTGCGCAACCAGGAGGTTGAGTTCGTCCTCTCGGTGAAGGCCGTTCGGGAGCAGCGGCTGCCGGAGCTTGACGACGAGCTTGCCGCCGGCGTCGGCGTTGCCACCGTTGCGGAGCTTCGGGAGGAGGTGCGCAGGCTTGTCGAGGAGGCGGACGCCAGACAGGTTGAGGCGGAGTTCCGCGAAGCGGCGCTCGATGCCGTTGTCGAGCGGGCGAAGATCGAGGTTCCCGCAGACCACATCAAGGCGCGCGCCCAGGAAATCTGGGAGCGGACCCAGCGGCGGCTTGCCGCCCGCGGGATCGGCCGGGAGGCCTATCTGCGGGTGACGGGCCAGACGGAAGAGGAGCTGCTTGAGCGGCTCTCCGGCTACGCCGAGCAGACACTCCGCCGGGAGGCGGCGCTGGCGGCAATCGTCGAGGCGGAGGGGGTCGACCCAAGCGACGAGGAGGTGGCAAAGGCCTTTGGCTTCGAGGGGGAGGCGGACCTGGAGCGGCTGCGCCACAGTGGCCAGCTTGCAGAGCTGAAGGATCAGCTGAAGGCGCGGCTTGCCCTCGACCTGGTCGTCGAGGCCGCCAAGCCGATCCCGATCGAGCGGGCGAAGGCGCGGGAGCGGCTTTGGACCCCGGAGCAGGCGCAGCTGGAGCGGCCGGGCGGCGGGTCGCAAGCGGCGCTCTGGACTCCCGGCGCAAGCGGATAAGGTTGGTTGCGGCGGGGGCTTCCCCAGGCAGGAAACAGCGAAGCGACGTGAAAGGAGAGCAGCGAAGATGACCCCTCTTGTGCCGATGGTTGTCGAGCAGACCTCCCGCGGGGAGCGGGCGTTCGACATCT
>Ga0209061_1000421_pt1 | contig 110838 bp, 92 predicted proteins | sample Coa_R1_10_FD_187157 | JGI IMG/M metagenome (GOLD analysis project Ga0209061, IMG submission 187157) | Surface soil microbial communities from Centralia Pennsylvania, which are recovering from an underground coalmine fire - Coalmine... | ecosystem: Environmental > Terrestrial > Soil >... | reverse complement strand
TTGCCATTGCTCTTGATAATGCCCTGACCTATCGGAAAGTCGCGGAATTGAAAGAGCGCCTGGCTGAAGAGAAACTGTATCTCGAAGAAGAGCTCCGCACCGAATATCACTTTGAAGAAATCATCGGCGAAAGTCCGGCCCTGAAGCGCATCCTGAAGCAGGTGGAATCCGTGGGCCCCACAAACGCCACCGTGCTGATTCTGGGCGAGACCGGCACAGGGAAAGAATTGATTGCGCGGGCCATCCACGACCTGAGCCCGCGGCGCGGCCGCACGTTCGTCAAACTGAACTGCGCGGCCATTCCCACGGGGCTGCTTGAAAGCGAGCTTTTCGGGCACGAAAAAGGTGCGTTCACCGGTGCCATCGCGCAAAAGATTGGACGGCTTGAACTGGCCAACGGGGGAACGCTTTTCCTGGACGAAGTCGGCGACATTCCGCTTGAACTCCAGCCCAAACTCCTGCGGGCGCTTCAGGAAAAAGAATTTGAAAGACTGGGAAGCAACCGGACGATACCCGTTGACGTTCGGCTGATCGCGGCAACTAATCGCGACCTGGCGAAAATGGTCGCCAACCGCGAGTTCCGCAGCGACCTGTATTACCGTCTCAAAGTTTTCCCCATCACGGTGCCTCCGCTGCGGGAGCGTGCAGAGGACATTCCCATCCTTGCCCGCTACTTTGCCCAGAAACACGCAGAAAGAATGCACAGGCGGATCGAAACTATTCCCGAGGAGACCATGGAAGCCCTGATGAAGTGGCACTGGCCGGGGAACGTGCGCGAGCTTGAGAATATCATCGAGCGCGCCGTCATCCTGTCTCCGGGTCCCGTGTTGCGGGTTCCCCTTGCTGAGCTGACGCTGCCCGAAGCTGAAAACGGCGACGGTGATCCCTCCGGCACTCTCGAGGACGCGGAGCGCGAACACATCATCCGCATCCTCCGCGAAACGCGGGGCGTTATCGGCGGTCCTAACGGCGCAGCCGCACGCTTGGGTCTGAAACGGACGACGCTGAATTCCAAAATGCGGAAACTGGGAATTACGCGGGAAGAGATCGGCAAGCATCTTCCCATGTGACGATATTCCGTCACCTGATGACAGGCCGCCAGCAGGCAACGAGGGAAGGCCAACCTTACACAATCCGCAATTTCTGACAACCCGTTGATTCTAAAGATTAATTTCTAACGATCAAAATTCCTGGATTTGGAACCCCGAATGCGTTGGTGACCTCCGTAGCGGTGACCCGGAGCCAGCACGGGCTGGCGGGCGAAGAGGTTATTCGGAGGAGCCAACCAAAATGGTGGAACAAATCAGTGCCCTGGTGGTTTGCAACAGCGGCGAAGCATTTGGTGAATTAACGCGCGCCCTTGAATCGCTGGGCATTGCGGTCACACATGCTCGCAATAGCCATGAGGCCTCACGACTGTTGAAAAGTCAAATGGGGATTGATGTCGTTTTCGCAGGAAGCGATTTACCAGACGGCGGCTGGGCTGACGTGCTCGGACTGGCGCAGCAAATCAGGAATTACTTGCCGGTCATCGTGGTTTCCAGGATCGTAGATGTTGGGCTTTATATCGAGACGATAGGCCGTGGCGCTTTTGATTTTGTCACCCCTCCGTTTCTTACTTCCGAACTGGCCCATGTTATTCGCTCCGCGATTTATAAGAAACTTGTCAGCGTGAAGCAGGACATGACTGCGCGGCCGGCAGTATGAAATTGGGAGAATACGTCGAGAAAGCGGCGGGACGCTGTAGCAGCCGGAAAGCCGCATGGCAGGACGCAAGGAATCGCCGATGGCGCCATGCGAGACCAGCGCGAGACGCCAACCGGCAAATCCAGCCTTGCCGTGGGTGCCAGAAGCCATAGGACCAATCGAATTCATTTAATTTGTCATAGGACGGTGAAGGATGCTTAAGATAACATTTCAGGACACCCCGGAAAGCACGACCTTCAAGCTTGAAGGCAAGCTTGCCGGGCCATGGGTGGAAGAACTCGCACGCTGCTGGGCGGAGCATTTACCTCAGGCTTCGGCCCATGTCATAATAGATTTACGGGACGTCACATACATCGACCCGGAAGGGAAAAGGCTGCTGGCTCGGATGGGAGATAAGGGTGTTTTATTCGAAGGTACGCACTTGATGACCAAGTACGTGATCGAAGAAATCAAGCGCGCGGGGGTGCGATCAGGAAAGAACGGAGGTTGAGATGCGGTCGCCATACGGACTGGAGTTGGTTGAAGACTGCCAGACTTGTACGAACAAGGCGGAAGGCTTCTTCTGCGACCTCTCTCCGGAAGGATTGAAGGCGTTTGAGGCGATCAAGTACACAACCGCATATCCCGCCGGAGCTGTGCTGTTTGTGGAGGGACAAACAGCACAGGGCGTGTTTCTGCTTTGCAAAGGCCGCGTGAAGCTGTCAATGACCTCGAGCGAGGGCAAGACGCTGATTTTGCGGATCGTCAAGCCGGGAGAAATCCTGGGTCTGCACGCTGCCGTCTCTGACACCGCATACCAGGCTACGGCCGAGACCCTAGAACCCTGCCAGGTTAATTTCATCAAACGCGACGACTTTTTACGCCTGCTCCGTGAGCACGGAGACGCCTCCATCCACGCCGCACAGCAATTGAGCGGAAGCTACCAGGCGGCATGCGAACAGGTGCGTTCACTCGGCCTTTCGCAATCGGCGCCGGAAAAGCTGGCGCGCTTTCTGCTTGAATGGTCCGCCAAGGGGCAGCCCACCAAGCAGGGCATCCGCGTCAAGCTGACCCTTACCCACGAGGAAATCGGCCAGATCATCGGTACATCGCGCGAGACTGTCACTCGAACGCTCGGCGAGTTTAAAGCCAAACACCTCGCCGAACTTAAAGGGTCGACCCTCGTGATTCAGAACAAGGCTGCGCTCGAAGCCTTCCTGGGTTGAAATTCCCCTGGAAGAAAAGTCCACCCCGAGCCGCACAATTATCGAATTTTGCAAGGACTGGTGTGATGCAGGATCCTGGACTTTCAAGTGAGGAACGCTGCGCCGGAGCGGAATGCCCTCCGGTGACGGCGATCACAAACAGGAGTGACGCGCCTCACAGCAACGCCAAACTCGGGAATCTATATTGTAATTAACATACCGCCCGGGAATCCGCCCCAGCGGCCGACGATTTGCCCCACGCGCCGTTCGATTCCCGGGCTTACCTCTTTTTAGGGCGTATAAAACCAAGCATACACCCAACGACCATGCGCAGTAAAAGGTCGCGCGGCTGTTTACTTTGAGCCGCGACTGCATCCCTGTCTCCCCGGAGCGCACCTCCACCACGGGCCATCGAGACAACATCATCCGCCAGACGGATTCACGGGGCTGCGACCGCGCGTGCCTCGCTCAAATTTAATTAGCTGTCATCTCGTTTGATTTGCAGCATCCACGCAGAGAATCTAACTCACACGCGCTTGTGAATAGCCGCACTGCTCAGCGTGACTGTCATCACTGTGCGCAGCACTTCGGTGCGGATAGACTCTCATCAGGTTGAGGGAAATTTGATGAAAACAACCCCGCATACAACCGTCGCGAATCCCGGCGCATGCAGGCATCGGAGCCAGTTGCCGGATGGCGCTCTCGCAGCCCTGCATACGATCCAAACGACGAAGGTATTTCCGACCGGTCACGAATTTTTCCTCGAGGGCCAGCCTCCGCACGGGATCTACATACTTTACAGCGGCCGCGTAGAACTCTCCGTGACGGACAGCCATGGCCGGCAAATGGTTTTGGGAACAGCATTGCCGGGGGACGTTCTGGGATTAAGCGCTGTTATCTCCGGCACGCACTATGAAGAAACGGCGGTGGCCGCAATCCCCAGCCAGATTGGTTTTGTGAAGAGCCAGGATTTTCTTCGCTTTCTCAGCCGCTATCCCGAAGCCAGCTTCTGGGTCGTCCAGTTGCTGAGCGAGCGCGTAACGACCACTCTCGCCCAACTCTCCTGCATCAGGGAATTGCCCGCCCGCAGCATGCGGATTTAGCAAAGAAAGAAATCATTCCACGGTGAGAGTTTCGCCGGCGACGTGGAAGAGTTCCGCGTGTCAGGCATGCGGCGGGAGACCGTTAATAGTGGCCTTCTTCCAGCCGCACCTTGCCGTGGAAAACCCGGTGCACGTAAGTGCTGTAAACGATCACGCCGATCATTCCCACGGCGTTGGCGATCAGCGAAACACGCAGCGCGTGCGGCGATGACGCGGCGTTATAAATGTTCAGGCTGTAGGCGGGATTGAGTGTCGAAGGAAGCAGATTCGGAAAGACCGTTAATGCTGCGGTTATCATCAGCGCCACGATGACCAGCGTCGAGGCGCGAAATGCCGAGTTGCTGCGGTCCTCCCTGCGGGAGAGAAATCCCCAAACAAGGCCAATAAGCATCACCAGAGGCGCACCCCACGCAGCCGGATGCAAGAGGAAGGTCCGCGGTCTTCCCGCCAGCGTCAGAAACGTGGCGACAGTCACAACAATCACCATCACGACTACCGCCCACCAGAGCGCGCGCGACCACCGCACGGCCCGTTCAAACAACGCACCTTCAGTCTTGACCCGCAGGTAATTTGTCCCGTGCCAGGCAAGAAGCACGGTGCTCAAAATTCCGGTGAGCAGCGAATAGGGGTTCAGCAACAGAGCGAACGTTCCCTGGAAATAACCATCCGGACCGATTGGCAGCCCGCGCACGACATTCCCCAGGGCGACGCCCAGCAAAAGCGCCAGCAGAAGGCTGCCGAACCAGAACCCCGAGTCCCACAGGGCGCGCCACAAGGGGTCTTTCACCTGGCTGCGGAATTCGATGGAAACCCCGCGCAAGATCAGCAGCCACAGCACCACCATCAGCGCCAGATAAAAGCCGCTGAAGCCCGCGGCGTAAACGCGCGGAAACGAAACGACCATCATGCCGCCGGCAGCCAACAGCCAGACCTCATTGCCGTTCCAGACAGGGCCGATCGCGTTGAGCGCCATCCGCCGCTGGTCATCTCCCTTGGCGATCCAGAGCGACACAGCGCCTACTCCCAAGTCATAACCGTCGAGCACGGCATAGGCCGTCAGCATGGCCCCGAGCACCCAAAACCAGGTTATGTTCATTGCTCCAACCCCCGCCATGTCGAGTTCTTTCCAACGCATTCGATCCTACGCATGCGCCGCCTTTTCCTCCGGCCCTTGATGGATGATGCGCGCCACGAGAAACAGGAACAAAATGCTGAGCATCGCATAGATCCCTGCGAAACCCATCGTGGTAAAAATCGTTTCACCAGCGGCCACGTTGGCAGAAGTTCCCGCCGGTGTTTTCATCAATCCATAAACAAGCCATGGCTGCCTGCCCACCTCGGAGACGATCCACCCGGCTTCATTGGCGATATAAGGAAACGGAACGGTGAGCATCAGCATCCACAAAAACCATCGGCTGGAATAGAGCTTGCGCCGCCACAACAGAAACAGGCCGATCAGCGTCTGCGCAATGAAGATCGTCCCCAGGCCGACCATAATGTGATAGCAGTAATAGGTGAGTTCCACCGGCGGCCATAAATCTTTTGAATAGCTGTTCAGTCCGTCAACGGTGGCGTTGAAATTCCCGTAGGCGAGAAAACTGAGAAATTCCGGAACGTAGATGGGATCGATCAGTTTGCCATTCTGAGTGTCCGGCATTCCGATGATCGCGAGAGGCGCGCCGCGTTGTGTTTCAAAAAGGCCTTCCATGGCGGCAAGCTTCGTGGGCTGATATTGGACAACGCTGGCGCCGTTCATGTCCCCGGTAGGAAACAGTTGCGTCAGCGAGAGAATGACACCGGCCACCACCGCCGTCTTCACCGACAACTCGCCGAACTCGCGGTGCCGTCCAGAGAGAAGATAGAAAGCGCCGATACCGCCGATCACAAACGCCGCCGTCAGCAGTGCGCCGTTGATAGTGTGGAGGTACTGCCAGATCGCGTAAGGGTTCAGCAGCACCGCCCAGAAGGATTTCAAATGGATGCCGCCTGAAGCGTCCGTTTCATAACCCACCGGATGCTGCATCCAGGCATTTGTCGCCACGATAAAGTAGCCCGACAGCAAAGACCCGCCCGCAACCCCAAGTCCGGAAATCCAGTGCAGCGTCCTGCCGACGCGCTTCTCGCCGGCAAGAAACAGGCCGAGAAAGCCGGACTCGAGAAAGAATGCGTACACGCCCTCGAGCGGGAGCGTCTGCCCGAACACGCCGCCGCCGAAGCTCGAAAAGCGGCTCCAGTTGGTCCCGAATTCGAACTCGAGCGGAATTCCCGTGACGACCCCAAGGGCAAAATTGATGGCGAAAATCTTCGCCCAGAACTGCGCAGCGTTCGAGTAGCGGTCGTCCCTGGTCACCAGGTGCAAGGTTGAGAACAGGGCGATGAAAAATCCCAGCCCCATTGTGAGAATGGGAAACAGATAATGGAACATCACCGTGAGGGCAAACTGGATGCGGTGGGCAAAAACAGCTCCGTTCATAGGCCGTCTCCTCAGCAGATGCAGAAAGCGGTTTGAGAGAACGTCGGCTCACTCAAACGCTTAAGCCGCTGGTCCGCGGGCAGGTTGGACGAATAGCGGCTGCGCCGTTTGTCTGCTCTGAAAATGGCAAGAACCGGGTACAAGGCAGAATATCATCGGCCGTTCCCAACTGCAACCCGGCTGAAGTCGAATTCAAGACCGCTCCCGGCTGAAGCATCGCTGCGAAAAACAACATTGACTAACCGAGCCCCGCGTTTACAAGAAACGAAGTGAGCCGGACGCTTCGGGTATTTCTGAGGAAATCGCAGGACGAAGGACATGGGCTTCCAGTGTTGGCAAACCCAGCTTCGCTATCGGAGTGATTGGGTTATCCCTCAGCGCGGCGGTGCACGCTCATCAATCGAACGAAACCTTCAGCACGAGAGCACGGCTCGAGGCCCGCTCGGTTGAAACAGCAACCAGCGCCGTCTGTTTTCGGGATGCAGCCGCTGCGCCTACCAGAGCGCCCTGCTCTTCCCTCAGAAAGACGAGCTTGGCGCCGTCGGGTGCCGCATCAACGGTGATCACGTCGCCGAGCGCAACCTGCTTGGTCGCCATCAGGTTTGACAGCGGGAACACCAGGTGACGTTCAATCGCGCGCTTCAAGTGGCGCGCACCGGACTTGGCGTCAGTTCCTTCTCGCAGCAGAAGCTCCCGCGCCGCGCGCGTGCACTTGAATACAAACTGGCTGCCCGGCGCGGCGGAAATGATCCGTTCCTGAACTTTGTTCAGTTCGATGTCGAGGATCTTCTCCAGATGTTCCTTCCGCAGCGCCCGGAAGACAATCACCTTATCGATGCGGTTCATGAATTCCGGAGAGAATTTGCGCCGCGCGGCCTCGACGGCGACGCGGTAGATTTTGTGGTCCAGTTCTTCATCCTCAGTCGCTGACTCCGAAGCGAACCCGATGCCGCCGCTCATCAGTTTTGTAACTTCCTGCGAACCAAGATTCGAAGTCATGAAGATAATCGCCCGTGAGAAATCCACACGGCGGTTGTCGCCGAGCGTCAGCGTCGCTTTGTCAAGGATGCCGAGCAGCAGGTGCCACAGGGCATCAGAAGCCTTTTCGATCTCATCAAAAAGCACAAACGAAAGCTTAACAGTTTCGGTGTAATGCGCCTCGAGCGCTTCCTGCGTAATCAGCGGCTGCGTCTCCCGGTGCCCGAGATAACCCGGCGGGGAACCGATCAGCTTTGCAATTTCGTGGCTGTGCTGGAACTCCGCGCAGTCGATTTTGAGGACTGCGTTCGGGCTCCCGAACAGCACTTCTCCGGCCGCCTCCACCAACCGCGTCTTGCCGGAACCCGTCGGCCCCAGAAACAGCAGGTTCGCCAGCGGCCGCCCCGGTACGGAAAGTCCGGCCCGGTAAACCTGATAAATCCTCGCCAGCCGGCGGATTGCGCGGTCCTGGCCCACCACCCGCTTCATCAGCGCGCGTTCGAAATCTCTCACTTCAGGACTGTGAAGTGTTGGATCCAGTTGAGTTTGAAATGGAGACATTCCATTGTCCTCCCGGCCTTACCCGGCGTAAGGCTGTGCTCTTCCCCGACGCAGTTGGTTCAGCTTAACGTCCAGCGTGGCACGCAGCAGTTTCAGGCTTGAGGTCAGTTCCGCAACCAACTCTCGATCGTGCGTCATTTCGAGAACCGGCAGGTGCAGGTCCCCGATATCAAGGTGGAGATTGTGAATGCTGGCGAGAAGGTCCCGAAGCTGACGTGCGTCATTCTCGAAAGGTTGAACCAATTCCGATGATGCCTTCTTCCGAAGCTCCTCCCAATCGATTTCCACAAACGGGTGCCGGGAAGCCACTCCCCGAACTACGTCGTCGCTGATACGCGGCCGGCGGCCTAAACGGGCCAGATGGATCTGGCGAACACGGCCATCCTCGCGCACGTTGTGAACCAGGTAATATGAGTGTCCTCTCTTTCTGATAAAGGCCATGCCGGTCCTTTCTGCCATCGTAGTGGATACTTTACCACTACATGCTATTTTAGACGCAAGCAAAAAATTATGGTTACAGGCATAAAAAAGTTTTTTCCAGATTTCGATTCGCTCCTTCAATGACGCGCCTGCCCGCGTTTGGCGTAGGCCACGTTCTGAGGCTCTCATGCAGCCTTTCCCACCGCCCCCAACACTGTCCCAAGGGACAGGTTCAGGACAGGTTCCGCTCGATGTCATCCCGTCCAAGGTCAACCTCGTTGGCCCGATTCCGCCGAACCGGGCCGTTTTAAAGCCACCACGGCCTCCAATCTACGCCCGGGCCACCCGGAATAATGTGACAATTGTCATCTCTGAATGTGACCAATATCACGCCAAAGGGCGTGACAAAAGTCATTCCCTGCGTACGGCACGTCTTCTAGTCTGAGACTCTTAACGGATACCTCATGGGAATACAGGTCCATCCTGAAGCTGTCTCGGTTGTTACCATCGATTCGCCGCCAGGCGACGCTGTCACGCGACGAAAGAAGAAACTCGTGCGACGGCAGGGCCGTGAATACTCGCAACAACTTCGGCGCGGATTTCAGATTGTTTTTCTCCTGTTGAACGTCTGGCTGGGCGGAGAGTTTTACCTCTGGGTCCGGCATTTTGAAGTGGGTGCATCGCCGGTCGCCGTGGCGCGGCCTGCTGGCGTTGAAGGCTGGCTGCCCATCGCCGGATTGATGAACCTGAAATACTGGCTGGTAACAGGGCACGTCCCGGCCATACATCCTGCCGCAATGTTTCTGCTGACGGCGTTTCTGGGGATTGCGTTTCTGTTTCGGAAAGCGTTTTGCAGTTGGCTTTGCCCGGTGGGAACGCTGTCCGAATATCTCTGGCGCGCGGGCCGGAAAATCTTCGGGCGCAACTTCCGCCTTCCGCGATGGCTGGATTTTCCATTGCGCGGGCTCAAGTATCTCCTGCTGGGTTTCTTTCTGTGGGCGATCGCCGGGATGTCGGCGGAAGCCATTGCGAGCTTCATGCATACGCCTTACGGGCTGATCGCCGACGTCAAGATGCTCGATTTCTTCCGCTTCCTGAGCGTCACGGGAATGATTGTGATCGGCGTGCTCGCCGTTGCGTCGCTCTTTGTGGAGAACTTCTGGTGCCGCTATCTCTGCCCGTACGGTGCGCTGCTCGGCCTCGTCTCGCTCGCGAGCCCCCTTCGCATCCGGCGGAACGCTGAAGCCTGCATTGATTGCGGCAAGTGCGCCCGCGCCTGCCCTTCTTTTCTTCCCGTGGACCGGCTTCGCAGCGTGCGCTCGGCTGAATGCACCGGTTGCATGGCGTGTGTTGCCGTGTGCCCTGCCGAGAGTGCACTCGGAATGTCGCTGCCCGCAATACTGAAATCGCAGAAGAGAGGAAACGGTTTGCCCGCCTGGGCCATGGCTGCCGGGATTGCTCTGCTCTTCATTGGGCTTGTAGGGTTCGCCAAAATCACCGGCCACTGGAATTCCCCTGTACCTGATTCGCTTTACCAGCAACTTGTTCCCAATGCCAACTCCGCCAGCCACCCCATGCCGTGAGGCAATGGCTGAATCTGTCTCAGGAGTATTCTATTCGCGAGGGAGCACCCGTAACGGATGGCAGTCTGGCTTCAAATTGCGCGATTGGGGCTAGACGGATGGCTGGATTCTCACGCGAGGCGATCCACTGCGTTTTTTCGGTTTGTTCCGGTTCGCTTATTCCGCAGGAACTGATTTTAAACAACTTCTCCGGTTCGTTTTGGTAAAAACGCATCTTTTTGTCCCATTTTGCTTGATTTCCCAGGCCGAAGTATCAATAACATTCCTGTTTTCTAAAGATTGCATCATAAGTAGCCCTCTCGTGACCTGAAACCACCCCTCGCCGCTCTGACCGGCCCTTTTTTCTCTCGGTAGGCCATCGTGCTGGCCTTTCGGCCCGCCTCGACATACGCTACAACTCTATACTATTGGACGCGAAAAGTCAAGTGTTTTTTGTCTCCACCGCGGGGCAGGGGCGTCCCGCCCATGAGCACGGCCGGGACGGCCCTGGCACCTGCATGCAAACCGTGGGGGCGCGGCTGAGACAAAATGTTTGTGGGTCGCGCAGAATTCCTTTGTGTAGCAAGGGCGCCCCGCCCGTGGGTACGGCCGGGACGGCCGTGGCACCTGGACGCAAACCGTGGGGTGCAGGAATTGTCTCCCGTCCTGATGAAGGCGGCAGCTTCGCGGCCGCACTCCAGGGCGACCGACTCCATGGGCGACCGACTCCATGGGCGACAAAATCCTCGCCGGCGCAACGAACGAATGCAGGCTGCTTCGGGTTGAACGACGACGTCACTTGACCACTGGGGCGAGGGCGACGCAGATCAATCCAACAATGAAAAACGCGAACATCAGGGCGAGCAGGCGTTTTGCGGAGCGGTCGGCGCGGGCGAATTCTTTCCACACGAACACTCCCCAGATGGCGGAGACCATGGTGGCTCCCTGCCCAAGTGCGTAGGAAGCGGCCGGGCCGACCATCCGCACGTAGGACGCAACAAAGTTTGAAATGGTTCCGATGCTCCAGATCATTCCTCCGAGCACGCCCCAGAAGTGCAGCGATTTGCTCCCCCGCAGGTAATCCATAAACCCGACTGGAGGACCGGAAACGGGCTTCCGCATGAAGATGTAGTTCAACGGAACGGTGCAGACCAGCACTCCGATGCCGAACACGTAGGCCACGGTGTAAGGCCCCAGGTGGCGCTCGCCTGTCAGCGCCTTGGCGACAAACGGATAGAAAAGCCCCATGCCGATGCCGCAAAGCAGGCTGAGCAGAATTCCCTTTGTGCTGAGCTTCAGGTCCTGGGAGATTTTGCGGCAGGCCATGGCGTCAAGAACGATGGCCACGCAGACGAGGGAGATTCCGCCGAACAGGAGCAGCGGATTGCCCGCCGGCGTGACGATGTAATTCAATATCGAGCCTGTTACGAGCGCCAGCCCGATGCCGATGGGAAATGCGACGGCCAGGCCGGCAATTGCAATCGCCGCCACCAGCAGGATGTTGGCAATGTTGAAAACAATCCCTCCCGCAAACGCGAGAAGAAGCTTGTGGACGTCCGCGCGGGCGAGGTTGGTCATAAAACCGTCAGGGCTTGCGGGATTTGTATTCCCCAGCGTGAAGCCTGCCAGCACGGCCATCAGCAGAATGCCCCAGACGTAATCCCAGTAGAAAAGTTCGAAGCGCCAGTTGCGGCACAGCTTCTGAGTGTTGGCCCAGCTTCCCCAGCAGATCATGCTGAGGACCATCATCGCGAGAGCAACGGAATAAGTCGAAGGAACAAACATCGCAGTGGCCTTTCAGTTGATGAACGTTTCGGTGATTAGAAACATATGTTGTTCGCGCACCTTCCCGGGTTCCGGAGATGTCATGCTGAGCAGGACGAAGGACCTCGGCCTTTTTATCACGAACTGCGGAAATCCTTCGCTGCATTCAGAATGACGGCGCTCCGGCGGCGCATCATTCCGCGTCCACCACGCAGCGGAAGCCCACGGTGCCGGAGCGGTCAGTGCTGGGAGCCATCAGAAGGAATTTGCCGTGCTCGTTCAGGTTGAAGGCCTCAGGAAAGTACCATCGCGAGCCCTGCGGATGATAGTGGCTGCCGCCGCGCAGAATGGCCGCGCGTGTGTGGAGATCGCGAAATTCGTCGGTCCATTGCCAGACATTGCCAACCATGTCCATTACGCCGAAAGGGCTCGCGCCCCTGGGATGAGCGTCAACATCGGACGGCGGCGGAAGGTCTCTTCCCTTGTCGAGCGGGGGAACGGCCGACGGGTCCCAATCGTTGCCCCAGGGATACAGCCGGCCGTCCGTGCCTTGCGCGGCGTACTGCCATTCCCATTCGTGCGGCAGACGCTTGCCGGCCCAGGCAGCATAAGCTCGCGCGTCCTCGAGCGAAACCCACGTGACGGGCTTATTGGCCCAGCCTTCGGGATACGTTCCGGTTTTCCAGTCGCGCAGGAAGTTGTGGTCATCGGCCGGGTGATAGTGCGTGGCGTCAAGGAACTTCTTGAATTCGGCATTCGTGACGGGATAGCGGTCAATATAAAATGCGTGGACCGTCATGCGACGGTGATGATAGCGTCGCGGCGAATCTTCCCAAGGCTCCTGCACGTCCACGCCAATATCGTTCCCGCCTTCGATTTCGATGCCATGCACGTCAAAGGTGAATTCGCCGCCGGGAATCAGGACCATACCCGGAGGCGCGTGGGCGGCGGGCTTTGTCGGCGGAATATCCACGATGTGCTGCGGCAGGAATTTCCATTGGTGGGAAAACGAACTCAGCGGTTTTTCGGCAAGCCTGTGCATTGTGGCGAGCAGCGCTTCGAGCTTCGGGTCGGGCGCGCTGGTTGTTGCGAGCACGGAGCCGAAGCCGTGCGCTTCGATCGCAAAGCTCAATGTTGCGGTATTGCCGCTGATTTCCGGTTTGAGTTCAGCGCCGCGCCACAGGTCGAAATAACGCGTACCTGGTTTATACGGAACGACGATCTCTCGGCCTTCCACGTCGTAGTCATTTCGATTGACGATCGTCCAGAGCGTTGCGTTTGCGCCCGGGAACATGCTGGCGAACACGCCGTAGCGGAGCGTCGGGATATGCGGCGTCCAGTCGCGGCTGACCAGCAAATCAGGAAACGCGCGCTCAAGGGTGGCCACGCGGCGAAGTGCTTCGGCATCGCGCGGAGTGATCTGGTTCCAGATGCCCCAGATGTTTTCCCAGCTTTCGTAGCCAACGCCGTTGAAAAACGCAAACTGAAGGTCATCGGTCTTGTCGCGGGCCCAGCGGTTGCAGACGTTTACCATGTGCCGCGGTTCGAGCCACTTGTACAGGCTGACCATCGGCTCAAAAGGGTATTCCCAGTAACCCCAGGTCATGTTGTTCCAGGCGAGGGCTTCGCCCGGGCTTTCGGGGGCTCCTTCCGGCTCAAAGGCCAGCGGATGGCCCGTTGCGTCCGATGCTTTGCGGAAGGCAAGCGGGACTTCGCTGAGGGTGTCACCGTTCACACCGTCCGCGCCGATTTCGGCCAACAGGTGCGCCGTCGCGTCCCAGTTGGGCACGCCCTCGTCGCGCGTGCCCTGGTCCCAAAGCATGACGGGAAACAGCACGCGCACGCCATGGCGATGGAAATCCTCAATCATTTTTCTGACGCCTGCAATGCCTCCCGGCATGTCGCGGAGCCTGTCGTACTGGTTGCGATTGTCGATGCCGATGTTGGGATATGTGTGCCAGATGAGGACTGCATCAATGCCGCCGTAGCGCTGGTTGAGATCATCCAGGTAGCGCTCGACGGTGTAGCGGCGAGTGACCGGATCGTAGAAGAAGCGGTCCTGCATCATCATCTGCGGCTGTATGAAGGAGCTTTGCGTCCACTTCAGTTCCGGCCGCTCGTACTGGGCGCCGTCATAGCCTGCACGAATCAGGCGCTCCATGCGGAAATGGCGGATGCCCTCAATCCATTCCTGAAAAACTTTTCGGGAATATTGCTCCTGCTCCGGACTGTAGCAGCAGTGGCTTCCGCGTTCGATGTACCCGGGTGGGCCGGGGATCAACTCGCCTTTGGGCGGATATTTCGTGTCGTGGGCGAACAGCATTGGCGCCGCCATCAGTCCCATCGCAGCAAGCACCCAAACGTACTTTCCAGGCATAAGCGGGCGTTCTCCTTCCAGTTGTTCCGGCTACAATGAGCAAAACCTTCTTCGCGCATAATTAAACCCGAGAGGCATCCGGAGTTCCAGCGTTATTTTCCGACGTGCTTATCGGGGAAGCTCCTGCCGACAGGCAGACGAGTGCGTTGACTGCGCCTGCTTTTGCGAAGTCATCGCGGGACAGAGATTCGTGTCGGGATAACAGGAAGGCTGAGGGTGTGCTTTGGTATGGAAGATCTGGGGAGGAAATGATGGAAGGACGACGGCGAAACCGTGGCAGATGGGTCGCGGTCGCTAAGACTTCTGGCCGTGAAGCTGGAGCATCACAAGGTCCACTCGCCGCCTGACGTCGAATTTGGCAAGCAGGTTTGACACGTGAAACTTGGCCGTGCGTTCGGAAATATTAAGTCTTTTGGCAATCTCTTTATTTGAAAGGTTCTCGAGCAGGCACTCGAGGACCTGCCGCTCTCTTGGGCTTAGCCGATGGGGACGTCCCTTCACGACCCGCCGGCGAGCGCTGTGGACTATCGAGTCCATAAAGCGTGAAAGCAGTCGCCGTTCAACCCAGTACCCACCTTCCATGACGGTTTTAACCGCTTCCGGCAGGTGCTGTGAGGCTTCGGAATAATCGAGGAGCCCTTTCGCACCGAGTTCGAGCAAGGGAAAAGCACTCGAATCGGTGATTTTTTCGGACAGCACGATCACGCGGGGATTGGAGAAACGGTCCACCAGCGAGTCGACCAGAGTGGCGGCGAAGGGATCGTGACCGTCGACTACGTAGACGTCAGCGCTGGGAATCCCCAAGCGGTTTACGTCCTCTAAGAAGACCTGGCGCAGGCGAACGGCCTTGGTCGTCATTTGTGCGCGGGAGAGGTTTCGGCTGAATTCTTCCAGAAGCAGGGGGTGAGTAGACAATAGGCATACAACAGGTGATTTTCCCCTCTGCTTCCCCCGATCCATCGCAATGCCTCGCAAATCCGCCTTTACTGGCGTCTTCACTTCACAGTGTACTTCCAACTTACCCGGAAGCTCACGAACCAGGTTACTGGGGCTTCAATTGTCGATGGTAAGGATCATATCGAACAAAGCCAATGGATTGTCTTGGTTACGAGTGCCGTGAGAGGGTTTACATCTGCCCTTGCGCTTCGAATAGTACTTGGCGAGTAACTTTCTATGTTGGCCCTGTCCGACGGTACCACCTATATCCTGAACCACATCTAGCCCTTCGTACAGTTGTTGCTGGAACGTTGCCCTTAGTAGTCTATGGACGGTTGTTGATCGGTCTACTAGACCAGGGCATTGAGTCCAGGGAGGGGGACGCCCGATGCGCAATAAAAAGGTTCGAGCAAGGAAGGGCAGACCCCAATGGGCAAGAGGAGCCCGATCTCAGGTGGTTACAAGCATCATTTACTCGTACTTGCAGCACTGATTGCTTTGTTATGTTCTGGCGCCGCGTACGCAAGAAAAAGCAATGGTAGACCATGGGGGCAGGCAACGATCCAGTTTGCCATCGCCAGTATCACGCCAGACTCGGGGCCGACGACAGGCGGGACGAATGTAATCATAACCGGCTCGGGGTTTGACAGTTCTGCCTCGGTTTCATTTGGCGGTGTTGCCGCCGTTAGCGTTACGTATATCAGCTCGACCCAACTGCAAGTTGTCACTCCCGCACACGCAAGTGGAGTCGTAAGCGTCGCTGTCAATCAGAAGCAGAATCAGTCGGCAACACTGGCTGGAGGGTTTACTTACAGCAACACTCTGAATATTTCCGGAATCTCCCCGACGTCGGGCCCGGCAACGGGAGGCACAGTGGTCACGATAACGGGGACAGGCTTCCAGACGGGAGCAAGCGTGGCGTTCGGCGGCGTCAGCTCGGCTGCGGTCACGGTAGCAAGCTCTACCGAAATTAATGCTGTCTCGCCGCCGGAGAACACGGGAACCGTCTCCATAACCGTGACGAATGCGGACAGCCAGTCGGCGTCTTTGCCGTCGGCATTTACGTTTACGTCGGGGCCGTCCATCTCCTCCGTGACGCCCAACTCCGGGCCGGTGACAGGCGGCACGACCGTGACGATCCTTGGGAGCGGTTTCCAGAGCGGGACAAGCGTTGCGTTTGGAGGAATTTCGGCGGCTTCGGTAAAGTTTGTCAGCTCGACCGAGCTTCAGGCCTTGACTCCGAGTTCACCGGCGGGGACGGTAGCCGTCGCGGTTGCAAATTCAAGTACTCAGACTGCTGCACTGGCGGCAGCCTTTACTTTCTTTCACACGGTGAGCCTGGCGTGGGCGGCCAGTACGTCCAGCGTTTCAGGCTACAACGTCTATCGGAGCCAAATCTCGGGCGGCCCTTATACGAGGATAAATTCCAACCTGGTTTCCGGAACCTCGTTCACCGATAGCAACGTGCAGGCTGGGAACACTTACTTCTACGTAACAACGGCCGTCAACAGCAGCAACGTTGAGAGCGGATATTCAAACCAGGCGACGGCGACTATCCCTTCGCCTTAATGAACCCCCGGTTTACCAACGAGAATTGGCACAACCGCAGGCGGGCAAGGCGGAGCAAAACCAGAGGGGCCGTATGAACCGTTTTTATTGCGGCCATGTTCACATAATCCGAGGAGTACTTTGGCGCTGAAAGGCGGCTAAAGTTTCAGGCATCTCGGGAGAAAGTTTGATGGTGTCACGAAGAAAACCGAAAAGAGGGATGACCGCACCCCTGGTAGTATTGTTTGTGGCAGTTCTGCCTGTGATGTTCGGTGCATGTGGAGGCGGAATAATAGATTCCACGAGTGCCACGACACAAGGCTCCTCGATATCGATCGCCTCGATAGTCCCTGATACAGGCCCGACTGTAGGAGGGACGACCGTCACCATTAACGGTTCAAACTTCACAAGCAGTTCGCAGCCGAAGCAGCTTTCTGTCAGTTTTGGAGGAGTCCAGTCGCCCCATGTTACTGTCGTGAGTTCCGTCCAGTTGAGCGCGATCGTTCCTCCGCATGCGGCCGGAACGGTCAACATAGTGGTGTCGGACTCAAACGGCAACTCGAGTTCGCTGCCTCGCGCATTTACATACACCTCAGCGCTAATTACGGTCAGCGGTGTCTCGCCGAACTCAGGATCCACTTCCGGCGGAACGGCTGTGGTTATCACAGGTTCAAACTTCGCGAGCGGAGCAACCGTTTCTTTCGGCGGAACACCGGCCACAGCGGTTTCTTTCGTGAGTTCGACGCAGCTGAACGCCACCACGCCGCCGCATGCTGCCGGAACAGTTGCCCTCTCAGTCGTTAACCCGGACGGTACAGCGGGCGCGCTTTCGAATGCCTTCACCTTCACTTCGTTGTCATCCTCATCCATCGCAGTGGCCGGTGTTTCACCCAACTCGGGACCGGCTGCCGGAGGAACCCAAGTGACAATAACCGGCTCCAACTTTCAGGCTGGAGTATCGGTAACCTTCGGCGGACTCGGGGCAGCCTCGGTGACGCTCACGAATTCCTCAACAATCGTCGCAGTTACTCCGGCACACGCGCCCGGAACAGCGTCCGTCACAGTGACAGGCTCAAACGGTCAGTCGGCATCATTGCCCTCCGGCTTTACGTTTCATAGCGTCGCCCTCTCCTGGAGCCCACCTTCCTCCTCGCCCGTGCCGATCTCAGGGTACAACATCTATCGCGCATTGGCTTCGTCAGGCCCATTCGCCAGACTCAATGGTTCAAGCCTGGTAACAAGCACTTCGTTCAGCGATCTGAATGTACAGGGAAGCACTACATACTATTACGAAGTGACATCTGTCGACTCCAATGGTGTCGAAAGTCCTCCCGCTGGTCCGGTCGCTACAACCGTCGGCCCGTAAGATCTGTCTGAAAAGCAAGTTTCCAATCAAACGAAAGACGGGCGTCCGTGAACTTTAATAATAGAAGGCTTCATGACCAAGAAGGTACTGCTGTTTTGAATAGCGGAAAAGTAACTCAGGACACACACAAGGTAGCCCAGAGCGGTGGTTTGAGCTCCGTTGTGCAGGTAAGATCGCACCGTCGACGACCGGGATTTCGATTCCATCCATTTTTCAGCAACCCAGTAGAACAGGCTGCCTGCAGAATTTCAGACTGAGAGGGCAAGCGCGCTATTTTCTAAACGTGCATATGCAATTCTGGCACGATCACTGCCTTCTCCAAGAATTTCCCACCGGCCATCATTTCTAACCAACTTCATTCGGTTCCTCTGGCGCCACCATTTGTTCAGGTCCGAGGGGAGTGTAATCCAGAGGCCTGCACTTTCTCGCAGTTCTGAAAGCCGGTGGAGCAATGCCTTGTAAACTCCCTGCTCCCGTTCCCTGATGATATAGTCAGGGTGAATAATGAAATTCATCACACCGTGCTTTTCAAGGACCAACCGGATTTGTTTGTCCCACAAATCCAAACTGTATTCACGCAAGATGTTAAACAAGGAGTAATCCTGCGTCATTGTCGTCGGAATTTCCAGCAGCTTGCCGACATAGTATGGGAAGATAGTGCAACAACCTCCATACTGCGGGTCCAAGAGAGCACTAGTGGGGACAGACATATCGTACTCGAATTCGAGTAGATCAAACCAACTGACATTCCGGTAGAGCGCTCCTGACCTGAATCCCTTAGCGCCGAACTTTTTTCCGTACAAATTAATTTGGACAGACCTCCGCCTGAATTTTTCGTAATTTTGAAAGAGCCGTCCATCATGGTTCAGATCATGAACATTTATCTCGAAACCTCGTTTACGTAGGTTCTTAAGGTAGTCCTCGGGTACAGCGTAACGTCGTACAGGAACAATCTGAAAAGAACTCTTTATCCCGAATGAATCATCAATGTCCATGAGTTGGTCACAGAAATCTCTCCCAACCCTCGTCTCAACGTCATGGGTTATGACTGCGCATGCCTGCGCGCCATCAGGCCAGAACCAGATGAAGGGCACCTCTTTCAGTCCTTGGGCTTTAAGGTTCAGCCGCATGGTTTCCTCAAGTATGCCTTCAACCGTTGTGTCGATCGGCCAGCTTGGAAACTTTCTCTTATCCCAGTTCCGCAGAGAGTACCTCTGGAGATGCTTCCGCACTAGGACCGGCATTATGGGCCGAGCCGTGTAATACACGAGGCGTTTAAGCTGTTGACCCCCTCCCGTGCTGGTTGTTTTGCTTACATTGTGCACGTACCTTTCAAATCGGAGATTAGAAATTAACTCGGCAATATCAAATGAAAGCTGAATTCCTTCATCGTCATTACCTATATGAGCCCGAGCGTCCTTCAGGGGGAATTGCAGGTTGCTGGAAGGCACAAAAGCGGAGCACCTCCCGTAACAGACCAACGCGGGGCCAAATTTGAAGAACCCGGGGCACTCCGACAGACGGCCTTGAACAGATGTGTGTACGTACTCTTCCGGGCACTGGAAATGATCAATGATAGTCTGGTTCGACGAATTCATGCCGGTCAGACTCCAACTCCTGGCGGAATTCTCGCGGGGTGTTTTTGTACCGAGTCTCAGGTGTGAAAGAGTTTGCGTGTTTATAAACCTCGACTGCTCCAATGCAAAACGCTCGCGAGCGGGACGAGATGGAGTGACGCGTGATAAATCGCTGGGATCCAACCGCATTGGAAATTACAAGAAAACGCGAGGTGCGTTCAATGGCCCATGGATCTCAAGCGGCTCCCCAGCATCCACTTTATAAACACCGTCATCAGTCACACCGGTTCGCACCAACTGAAGGGGGGAGCAAGGATAAACCACAACGCGCAGGCGGTCTCTCCCGGCCTGTTCTCTTTGAACAGCTTCGACAATCTCGGACCAATCAGAACTCAAGCGGATTCCCGGTGCACTAGATGGCAGCCTTTCCGCTTGCCTCCCCGGCCGATACAACCATATCGGATTGTTCCGACGCTGCGAGTTGTTCTTCGGAGCATCTCCGGAAATCGGCGTTTCTCTTACTCGATTGAATAACCTTCGCCTCAAAGATCGCCCCGCCTTAGCTGACAACTCATCAATAGAAAGAACCGAAAGCCGTCGTAGCATGTGTTGCACGCGGTGATGCGAGGGTTTATTCACGAAAGGGAAAATGTGATGAAGCCCGGGTCCTTCGCTGCACGAGGCGATTACAATTTTCGACGCAGTGGCACTGTTGCTGTTCAGGGGGACAAATCCTTTCATGCGCGCCATGGTCAGAGACAAATCATGTGGATAAGTATTGGCGATAATGACATCGGCCTCCGGTGACGGTCCTGTGCAATAAACCCTGCGGTAAAATTCCACTGCCTGCTGGAAGTATTTCCGCTGGTCACCGCAGTACATTTGAATGATTCTTCGGTCAGGGTCCACAATCAGGGAGATTACCGTGTTCATTCCAATCATGGCGGCAATTTCATCCAACTCCTGACGAAAAGGATTGGCAGCGATGTCGGCTCCCCATCCCACGGGCAGATGACGAAAATGCAGATAATAGATCGTGCGAATACCAAGAACACCCAATATAAGTTTGGATCCTCCGCCGAACCCCGCAGTGTGATTCGGATAAATTCCACCCACTCCCACGACCAGGTCCGATTCCAGGATATTCTGATTTACGAATACCGGAGTTCCAAAAGTTGTCCTCCCAATCCGCTTAACGTTGCGGAAACAGTCATGGATGAAAAGCCGGCAGCGCAATGCAGCTTCTTCGCCTATCTTCTTGGACATCGCTTCCGGAGAAGGCCTGCCGTGGGCGCCAGTCGCCATGACAACGGTGATGTTTTGATCGGGTATGCCGGCCTTTCTAAAGTGTTGCAACAATATGGGCATAATGCGTGCGGTCGGTGTAGGTCGGTTCAGGTCATCAACAATAACCACCGGTCGCGATTTGCCCTTGCACATCAAGCCGAAGGAAACCTGCCCTGCCGGGTGTTCGAGCTTGCTAATGATTTCCCGCTCATCCAACGGCGGAAGAGCCTTGGGCGAGACAACATTGACTTCCCAGTTGGCCGGCACCTCCAGATGGATATCCCGGTCTCCGTACCACGCTGCTGTCCTCAAGGACACAACTGGTTTCATACCAGACAATTCACCCAATAACCCAAAGGCCAGCTAAGATTTCACAGCAGTAACCAGGATTTGCGTTCCAGTTGACCGCAATAAGAACACGCCCTGATCTGCAAGATGCTGCAATCGATTGTGGAGGCTGACCGCGAAAGAATCTGAAAAAGGTTCATACCTGAAAAACGAAAATGGTCCAAACCCGATTGTATGGTGTTTGATAACCATCAATCCCACCGATGCGAGAAGCTCTCTAAACTCTGTATAACTGTGCCGATATACGTCGGGCTCTTTTGATGGCTTGCGCAATCCATATTTCTCAAGCGCCTTCTTTAATTTTCCTTTCAGTCCTGCTAATGCAGGCATACGGGCGAGATCAAGTATATGGTTAAGACGATAACGATTATCCGCATTGATGATTACATAACCACCAGGAGCCACGACCCTCGATATTTCTTTCAGCGCGTCATTGATTGCGGTGACCCAAGGAACAACGCCCAAGGCAATCAGGCATCTGAAAGTTCCGTTTTGAAATGGCAATCGACACACATCGGCAATATGAGCGTTGATCCGTTCGTGAACGCCAAAGTTCCGCGCGTTGCGTTTAGTCAGGTCAACCATCGATTTGACCCGGTCAAGGGCTTCAACCTTATATCCCCTTCGCGCGAGATCAACCGTCAGCAAACCAGCACCGCACCCAACCTCTAGAATCCGGTCTCTTTGGGGCAGTGCCAACTCGTCGAAGTATTTTAGTGCCATCAAACGACGCTGCTGATGAATGACTGCAAAGACGTCATTGCCGTTATAAAGCCCATCCCAATAAGATGATTCAGCGTCGAAATACTCCGTGACGGCTCTTTTTTCCACGGGCTTGTCGGCGGGTGCCTCTAGTGGCATACGCGTTCCAACGAATCCGCCATGAAACTAGCGGTTAAGAAATCGAAAATCTGATACTCCTTGAGAAGCAGTAAAGCGCCGGAGCTATTCAGCGTTTACGGATCAGAGTCGCAGGGTTCGGGTTCATCCAGACAACTGAGTCGCCTTACCGCTGTTGGGTTTTGCCATGGTTTAAGAGCCGTTCGGACATCCAGTGGAGAGAACGTCCCACCATTGCCAGAAAAGGCCGAAAGTCATCCGTGGCGAACCAGGAGGCTTCTTCCAGATTTTTGAATGAGCGCAGCCATCCGGCGAGACCCAGCGTTCCATCCTGGAAGCTGCACGCAGAGGAAATCACGTCAAAATTCTCCGCCACCCATTTCCGGCCCTCTTTAGGCATTCCCTTGGGTACTGGCTGGCCCGTCAGGTCCCGATAAAGTGCCCGCACAACGTCAGTTCCATTCTCGTCAACAAACAGACGGAAGGTCACTCCTGTGCGTGGATTCACATCAAGCAGCTTGTATTGACCGTCTCGGACATCGTACTTATATCCGATATCGAGGATGCCCCTATAGCCGATCACCTTCATGAAATCCGTGGTTATCCTGATAACTTCGTTGTTCGTAACGCAGACTCCCAAGCTGGTTACCCCCTTGTAGGCGGGGTACTGACGGATCTTTTTGCCTGTGAGGCCGAAGAGACACTCTGAGGTTTCATTGAAATACCCGTTAAACATCCAGACCATTTCCGAGGAGCCGGGAATGTATTCCTGAAGCATCAGATTGCGTGCCTCTGGCACCTCCCATTCATCGTAAAGCTTTAAAAGCGTTGCCCGATCGTGGACAAGCGTCATCCTTGTACCAGCGTGCCGCAGGAGAGCCACTGTATCGATACCTTTCAGCATAATAGGGAAGGTCGCAGTTGTGAGATATGCAATCACATCCTGGCGTGAGCGCGGAAAGATTGTAAGAGGGGTTGGTACTGAATACCGTCTGCACATCTCATACATTGTTTCCTTGTTGGAAAGCGACCGCGCCAGCCCGGCAGGTTGATTGGGAAAAAGAAAATCATGCTGCAACTCCTCCGCGTGATCGGCCACAAACAGACAGCTCCAGTCATCTGTCGGCAGGAGAATTGGCTTCTGGCCGATCTCGCGGCTGAGCTGCAGCATTCTGTCAATTGAGGCACGTGCAGGATGCGCCCTAAGGTCCCAGAAAAAAGTCTTTTCCCAGTATCGCGACCGGGCGGCGGGTGAACGGGGGTCAGCATGGACCCCGTATACCTTGACGCCAAGGCGACCCAGACTCCGCGCAATTGCATGGCCATGGTAGCCAGGGGCAATCACGACGACAGGGACCGACGTTTTCAATCGGCCTGTTTCCTGATCTAACTGGACAGCATACCGTACCGATTCCAGTTCTGTCCTTGCCTTGCCCAAAGCCGCTTGCCGTGTCAATCTTCCACCACCATTCCGTCTTCAAACCTGTAGACATGGTCGAGATCATTAACGTGGGTCAGGATGAAATCGAGGTCCCTCGTTTGGTTGGTGCGGCGCAGATAGTCAGCGCTGTGGCCTCGGGTAATCTCATCCAGCGAAGCTCCACTCCATTTTCTGATGATCTCGGTTGTGCTGGTATCCAGAGGATTATACCCGAGTGCGACAAGCTCTTCGGCAATCCACGCGCAGCACAGTTGGTCCTCTTCCCGAAACTCATTTCTCGAACCCGCACCGATTACGGCAATTGCCCGGTGCCGACGGGCCAGTCGCCGAGCCGTCGCTTTCCAATTGCGAAGGCAAGCTATGTACATGCATTGTGATTTGCTTCCGGAGCATACGAGCTTTGAACCCGAAGTCGATAGAAGAATCATGGGGCGCTCAGTGTCGGTTCTCGCTTCGATGTCAGCCGGGCTGTTATTCAAATGGAAGCCAAACGGCATGTTGCCTCCGAGTTCGCCGACAAGCAACGGATTCGATAGCTTGCCGGCGAGCTCCATGGCATCTTCCAACGTAGGCACCGGAAAACACGTTCTCCCTCGCGCAACAGCCGTCACAATCACCGTTGTGGCTCTGATCACATCGACGGCAATGATCGCATCTTTTTCCTGATGGGACTCAACGCTCTCAGGAAAACAATCGATGACGACAACGCGTTCTTCGATAGTTTGCATTTTCTTATCTCATCTGGGTTCCTGGGTATGCCGGGCGAAGATTCGCTTTTTCGAAGGCGTCAGAATGGAGTCCGCGCCGATAGATCTCAACACGCAGCAACTCTTCCAGGCGAACGTTGCTCAGTCGGACGCGATTGCCAAAATGTTCGAGCAGTGCAAACTGGCTCGGCTTGTTGGGAGCTTCGAACATCGCGACATCGAGGCCGAACTCATTGGCAAAACGGTCTGCGAAGGAAGTGTTAAGCGAGCCATCGGTTGCGAAAAGGCCCACTCCGGCGGCGCTTTCACGCGCTTCAACAACCAGCTCAACTGCCCCGGCGTCCAACCATCTGTGCCCTCGCGCAATCGTGTCCTCAAGCGATTCCTGGTTGAATGGCCCCTCGTGCTTCTTTCCCATTTCATATTGAACTTCCAGCCCGCGTTCGTGCGCCAGCCGCACAATCTCTCGTGGATTGCATTTTAGTTCAGTGAAGCCTTCACCACATTCAATACGAGAAAAGCCGATATCCGCACACAGGTCCAGATAGGCTTGGAACTGGCCCTGGGCGACGGCAATCTCAAAAGGTCCACCCCCTGTGCATGTAGGCACATTATATGCCCGGGCCGCCGCAACCTTCCGGCGTGTTGCCCTTTCATCAGCGATCATCCAGCACGCCATGGAAATCTTTAATCCGGCCATAAGATGAGCACTCTGCTCCAAATGACTTTCGAGGGTGGAGGGATCGTATCCCGGATCAAACGGCATTGTCAGTGGTGGAAGCAGGGCTACGCCAATCAAGCGCAGGTAATGATTTGTGGTGTGTGGCTCCCGCCTCCCTATTGCATTCATCGGTCTTACATTAGGTGTCGCCATGGTTTATTCCTCCATTTCGTTCCTTGATCGGTGCCTCCGATCAAGAGATAACTTTTTTGATACTTACAGGCACGAAACCTGACAAAGTTCGTTATATCCGCCGGAGTTCACTAGACGTTCACGTCCCAGAGATATGATTACCGTTCGAATATGTACGTTGACCGGGTTCCCATCGTTTGGAATTTGTTACCCTTCAGCTTATTGCTTGACTTGCTGAGGGCGTAGAGGTCAGTGCAAGACCTGGTTGCCCTTGTTGAGACAGATGACCAAGGGGGACCAGAATCCAAGGGCTGTGAGAGGCGGCGGCGGCTTTTTTTCAGTAAACCGAGTCCAATTTCAGCTCCGCAACTCCGAATGATTAAGCCAGCCTGCGTGGTATCAATCCATTGATGTAGAAGCCTGAAGCGCGTGCGAATCACTTTCTGGCGATGCAACGACCCGGTGCTCTACGCAACTGAGAGATGTCGTGAAGGATTTCTTTTCGGATTCTCGACTCGAGGCCTGATGAGCGAAGCGTTTCAATGTGCGACTCAAGAAGGGTGGCATAGTGGCCCTGCCAACCGTTTGAAAAGCCCGAAAGAGCCGTCTATGGATGAGGGCCGATTGCACCCAATGCTTCGGCCGCGAACTGTGAAAATCGAAGAGGCCCAACTCTGCCAATAGCCAGAAAAGTTGCTGGTCTTCGGCCGCAGGATGGCCGATCGCCGTACCGCGGAAGATGGGATCATTTCTAAATGACAGCCGCGTCGCCTCAAACAAGAAAGCATTGGGGTTTGTCGTTGGTTTCCCCGCATAATCGAAAAAGGGGCCATCTTGAACACGCACGCCGGGCTTGATCACGCCTTCAATCACTATTTCTGATTCGGCGGGGACTTCGAGATCCACTGTCTTACACCTGATAAGCCGCACCGCCTCCCCTTCTAATGCGCCGGCTAAATTGTACTCATCCGACCCACCGGGATATGCTGCAGCAGCAGCAATAATCAGCGGCTCGGCGGCCCCAATTACAACGGCCATTTCTAATGGCTGACCTTTCTTTTCAGCCTTCGCAAAATGAAGGGTCAGGTGGCTGTTCGCGTACGTACTCACTGTGGCCTGGTTGCGGCCGACAACCTGCATACGATACACCCCCAAGTTCCGGGAGCCCGTTTCAGGGTCCCGAGTCACATTGATGTGCCAAGTGCCAATATAACGGCCGGCATCATACCTGCTCCAATGCGGAATAGGGAACTTGAGGAAGTCAATATCTTCACCCTCAACGACGTTTTCTAAAACCGGCCCGCTTTCGAGGACGATGGGCGCCAATGGTGCCGCCGCTTTCCACCGGATCTCACGAATTACCGAGTTCCAAGCCTGACTTGGGTGAAATCCCAAAGCAACCGCCATCGATGACGGGCTCCGCAGCCCGTTTGTGAACAAGCGAAGCCCCGGGTAATCCTTGATATTCTCGAACAGCAGGGGCCCTTCGGTGGTTCTCGTGATGTCCCCGACCTCAAACTTCCAGTCCACGGTGTGGGAAATGCGCTTCAAGCAGCCTTCCCTGGACAGTAGATCAATGAACGTCCGCAAATTCAGGGGAGGCTTTGGCACATCCGCAATCGGACTATCGAGCGATGTTGCACGAGAAATACCCGAACCGGCTGCCAAGCTCGAACCGGAAGCGCTCTCTAACGACGGCACTGGCGTCTCCAAAAGTCGCAATCAATGGACCAGCGAATAGTTTTCATTCGCTTCTCCTTCTGTAACGCATCAGACTTGCTGCCCTCCTGTTCAACCGGTTGGAAGCAAAAAGCTTGAGGTAGGATCGAGGTGGTCGCGAAAGCACATGCCGCCGTCAACGACCGAATCCGGGCCCCGCGTTCCGCGTCATTGAAAATGCAAAAATCCCCATACCAGCGTGTGCATTTTTCCATGCGTGCCAGATCAAAACTTCGAGTTGCTGAAACATTATTCTCGGGCCTCTATAGTGTAAAGTGTTTGTTAATCTTAGTACATGTGCTTCCTCAGCAATATTGTGGTTCGATTCCGGCTCAGTGAGGTGGCCAAGCGCGTGGTAGAGTGCGGTTTCCATGGCCTCATAGGTGCGGGAGACGTACGTGCGTCTGGTTATCACTCGGATTTTGTTGTTGAGACCTTCGACGGCGCCAGCGGAGATTTCGCCTTTGGCGCGAAACCCATTCAGCAAGAGAGGGTCATGGGCGCGCAGCATTTGGGCGACTTTCTCCAGCCCTTGGTGTGTAGCTCCTCCGTTGCGCGTGCGACCCTCACCTGGGTCCAGGAATGTATCTGAGCAAACCAGTGATTGCCTCTCGCCGTGCAGCATCTGATTCAAGCCAAACCTATCTCCGCTGCAGAAGGTGCCACATCACATTTGTTTTCTCCGTTATAGCTCTTCACTGGGGAAAGGCTCGCGTTCAGGGCTCATGTCGTTACGTGGGAATAACTAAGAATGAGCCGGTGCAAGATGAAAAGTGAGCGATTTTGCAGTTGATCTCTGCGCACCACACTGTTGAATTCCATAAATTCACACGCATAATCGCTTTCCCCTCAAACATTGGGCTGCCTGTATCGCAGCATATGTAACAATGATATCTGCGCCTGCTCTTTTCATACATGCCAACGCTTCAAACATGACCCCGTTCCTGTCTAGCCGTCCGAGGCGGGCAGCAGCATCAATCATCGCGTATTCGCCACTTACGTTATAAACCGCGAGCGGCGTTTGAAACTCTTTCTTTGCGCGATAAACGATGTCGAGATAGAAGAGCCCCGGCTTGACCATAATGATGTCTGCGCCCTCTTCAATGTCTAGGGCAATCTCTCTGATTGCCTCGTCAGAGTTAAAGAAGGCCATCTGATGGCTCTTCTTATCTCCGTTGGAAGGGGACGATTCTGTTCCTTCCTTGAAAAATGGTTCGTAAAGCTTCGAGGCAAATTTCGCTGAATAGGCCATGATGGGTAGATTAGAAAAGCCATGCGAGTCCAATGCCTGTCGCAGAGTTGCGATTTGCCCGTCCAGCATAGCGGCTGGCGCAACCATATCACTACCCGCCTCCGCGTGTGACACGGCCGTCTTCGCCAGTAGTTCCAGAGACTCGTCGTTGACCAGATATCCATCCTTAAGCACTCCACAATGGCCGTACGGAGTGTATTCGCATAGGCAAACGTCCGTCGTGATCAGGATACCCGGAACCTTGCTTTTCAATGCTCTCACGGCTTCCTGAACGATTCCACGTGGGGAATACGCACCGGTTGCGCACATATCTTTGTCCGCCGGATCGGGGACACCGAAGAGAAGGATTGCAGGAATACCGAGATCGCGTGCTTTTTGAACTTCATCGGTCAGGCAATCAATAGAGAGATGATAATTCCCCGGGAGGGAATGTATCTCTTCCTTGATTCCATGACCCGGCACTACAAAAAAGGGCTGGATCAGATCATCAACGGAGAGTGTGGTCTCACGAACGAGTCGTCGAAACGCTCCATTCTGTCGCAGTCTTCTCAGTCTTCGAGTTGGAAATCCCATCGCAGCCTCCTTCAACGGGCCCCATGCCGTGCCCTGAGTGTTGTCCTGGTTTCAATGAATAAAAAGGTAGAATTTTCCCGCTGGCTGTTGGAATAGGGTTATCACGAACAATTCGCACCATTCCGGACTGCCTCCACATCTCCGTTCCAGCATCGGCCCACATGCGGTCCTCCGCACCCTTCAGCAACTCAAGAAAGACCTTAGTCACTTGAGCTTCGTCGACCTTGCCAATCCGTGGGCTGACTAACAGCCGCAAACGGGGCAGACCGTGTTGGCTCTCATGCTCGACAAGCTGGTAGTCCGTACTTCTGCCGCCAAAGATTTCTGGGAGCTTTTTTTCAATGATCCAGACAAAGTCGGTGTTAACAAATGTCACGCCTTCGCCGGTGAGCTTTTCATAGCTTCGAATGTTGCTGAGATGTACATCAAAACCGACTTGCCCGAATTTGCAGTCACATGCGTCCGTTCCTATAGCGCCATAATCACCCATATCTACGTTCAGTAGGAGCTTCGGGGATTCATAAAGAAGGGTCGTAAATAAATAGGAATCGACAAGAGTATCGGAATATGGAACCTGACAACGATGGGTAATAATAGCAGTGGTATCTTTGTACAGGTGGCAATGATCACTTTCCTTAAACCCCCGGTTGCACCCCGCGGCGATCACGCCTGCCTCGGAGATTCCGTAGACTGGGATTGCCGAAGCACCCGTGGATTCTATCTCTTTCCTTTTCTGAGGCGTAAGGGGTTCCCCAGTCACCAGGAATTTTGTGCCTTTGATGTTGAGATTCAACTCTGCAGCAGCAATGCACACCCTCACGGCTGATGCGGCAAAGGTATAGATAACGCACTGACCGTGTTCTTGGAGCGCTTGTGAAGCCCATTCAGCCACCTTATGTGCATGATTTAAGTCAACATACTCAGCGCTCGCGAGGGGACGCCCGTATAGTCTGCTGAGGGCGAAGAGCAGGTTTTTCCCCCATTTTCTCTTCGCGCCTGTCTTGACGTTGCTTTCATCCACTTGGGAAAACCATCGGCGGACTGGATTACCGATATGCGCGAAGCGAAGGCTGGAATTGATGCCGGGTGCACCCGGGAATACAGGGAACCAGTTCGCTACAGGCGCGGTCAGGCACCCATGAATATCAAGCAACAAGGCATCGTAGAGTGATCTTTGATGAAGGTAGTCAAAGTCAATTCGGATTCGCGTTCCCGCGCTTCGACTTGCGCCACTTTGAACCTCATAGACGTAAGACAGGAAGGGATTATCAAACATCTTCTCATGGCATCGGAACGTCATCCCGGCTCGCCTGACCGGTACCCTTCCTTTGAATTCATCCACAGTGAAATAGACACCCGCGGCTTCAAGGATTCGAAGGGCATCTTCCAAGCCGTCTCTCTCCACCCAGGCTTTCAGATCGCTGAGCCTGATTTTTTTAAGGTCGAGTATCCTTCGATAAGCACTACCTGGAAATTGAAAGATACCTTTCTCGGCAAGGTTTAAGAAATTGGCCTCGCGAGCCGCGACGCGTTTTCTGATTAAAGTTTGTGCCAGACTCTTAGCCTCTTCAGGTTCCAGACAAGCTTTCTGGAATTTTCTAAACCCATTGATGAATCTCAAGTAGTGCCGCATTCTCACTCCTGCCAATGGAACTAGTGTATGAGACGTTCTCTGGTTCTACGGACCCGGTAGGGCTCGCAAGCGTGAGCTCGAGTCGCTTGAAAAAGTTACGATAGGGATGAAATTGGAGTCGTTAACACGAAATAATTAGCCGAAATGCCGATATAATATGCGCCCCGCGACGATAAGGATCGGAAGCGGTAAGTGCCCCCATATCCATTCTCCGGGGCGATGAAGTGCCGCCGATGGATAGGGCTGAGACACCTTTTTTGAATATTGCCAATAGTTGAGCGAAGACCGTTTTGCTCCGAGGCGATCCTTGAACGTGATCAGCCCCGGATTATTCCAATCTGAGCGCCCAAGATCGAGTTCGTGTAATCGAAGACGTCGTGCCTCTTGAATTGCTTTCCAAAAGAGCCAAGGTATTCCCCCGAGCTTATTGAGCTGCGGGTCAGAACATCCGTACTTATACACAAGAGCATTTCGAAATTTCAGAGTTACGATGCTGGCCACCGGATGATTGCCATACAATGCTACTCTTATCTGCATCGCCGAGCCGAGACATGCAGCTAGGTTCTGAAACCAGCGGAAAGGTGGTGGAGGAATGCCCTGCCTGCGACGTGATCGCACAAATAATCCGTAAAACAGGTTCAGCAATTCATTTGAACAACCCACGCGATACGTCAGGCTTTCTCTTTCTGCTCTTTGAATTTTCCTCTGGATACAATCTTTGTGAAAAGCTGAGAATAATTCATTCTCCTCATGGTTCAAATCGAGGCTGTGAAAACAGTAGGTTTTATGCGGCGCCACACCAGATTGTGGATCGGGGAAGCGATTCCTCGGCCGCAATTCAATGGCTTTTAACTTCCGGCTCTCATACTCTTTGCGGAGTTCATCATACACATCTGATTCGTTGTTTCCTCTGTCCATCAGAGCGTCACAATGGTCAGAAAATGGAAGCGACACAAGCCTCTCACCCGTGAGCCAACTGGAAACGCGGCAAAGAACCAAACCATTTGTCAATTCTTTCCCCGGTGGGCAGGTCGTGTAAACAACGGGCTTGTAGCCATATGTCTGCCATAAGGCCTTCAGCCAGCCTGTCGAATGAAATACAGAAGAATCGGGATGTCTCTGAACCAAAGACTCCCATCTCTGATCGTGAAGCGGATTGATTTGATAGATCATCGGACAATTGCGAAGCCGTCGCTTCGCAAATACGCTACGCCAAGCACAATTCTAGGATTAAGTTAGGGGGTGACGCGTTATTGCTGAAGTCCTACAGGCTGATGAAATATGGGCCTAATTAAGAAAAACGATTGCGGGGGGCGGCGATTTTGCGCGACCGGGCGCCTCCCTGGTTCATTGTTAGCAGCCCTTTTGGGGAGGGCGCAGTGCCTTTGCCGCGCTGGGAGAGACACCTCGCCCTGGACTTCAGGCCATCGCTTCTGGTTCTTCGAGAACACCGTGCAGTCCCAGATCGGGTCGTCCATGTTCAGGCCCACGAACCGGCGGAGCAACGGGTTGTAATCGATCTGCTCCATCAGCAGGCGCTCCCTGCGAACTGAATAGAGGCAATGCAACAGCAGCGCCCGCAGCATTTTCTCGGGCGCGATCGAGGACCGTCCCCCACCGCGTCCATGGCGTCGAACCGAGGCGAGAGGCGCTTCAGCACTGCATCCACCATCTGGCGAATCCGTCGCAGGGGGCGGGAGGAACCCGCTAGTCCGGCGAAAGGTAGCTGAAGATCGCGCCTTGCTGAAGATCATTACTACGCACGTGTTATCCTCCTATGCAGCCCTTTAAGTAGGTTGTACCTCATCGCATATTCTTAAAAAAGACATAAAGCCGGCTCTTTCGTCAGCCTGTTAAGTCATGATCATTGGATACCCTGGAGATACGGGGCAGCTGAAAGATGCAGCACCCTCATTCTCACAACCTTTTTACGTCAAAGCCTTGGGTCACGTCTTTGGCGTGGAGTCGGGGTGTATCAGGACAGTCAATTTTCTTACGAATTAAACCTATTGAGGAGTGGCACTCAGATTCGTTGGAGCCGGTGGAGCTGGAGAACTAGAGTAGCAACTGTTAGCGTTGAAGTTTAAGATTCCGTTGCTGTCTTTCGAGGTGTTGTTGTAACAAAGTTGGGCAGGAATCTGGTAGGAGTGGCCTCCCGGACCAGGCCCACCAGTAACGTCAGGTCCTATGGCCGGCCAAGGCGGCGTGCCCCAGGATGTTGTCCACCAACTCGGCTTCGCTGAAAGGAAGAGGGAAGCCGGCAGGGTTTGGCTGGACGGCACGGGATTAGCATATTGGCTGAGCCCACTTGGCACTTCAGAAGTGTCCCAGTGCACGGTCCCAGTGGCGACATCATAATTACCCCAGCGCAACAGTGTTTTCGCAACGTTCGGATCATCGGGCACACTTGAACTCGTACTCCCATTCCCTGACCAGCCCAATGCATAGATGGAGTTGTTGTAGCCTGAGCCACTCGGCTCGACATCTTGATAATTCGTGTGATATCCCGGCGTGCCGAGAACATTCCCGATGATATTAAAATACCTGCTGCCTGCATAAAGGTTGACGGGGACTGTCTGGCTCGTTTTTCCGGGCTCCCATCCTGTCCAGTAATTTCGGAATGCTGTTTCAAAATTGTGCGTTCCATGGATGGCATCGGCCGTAAAGCCTGCACCAACATTCCCCTCGAATAGATTCATGCTGGTCCCCGCGGCATGCAACCACGTGCCTGCCATCATCCAACCCGCGGAAATGGCATAATAATCGTCTGTTGAAAAATTGTACGCCCATACGTTGCCGGAGGATGCGGCGCTGTGCATCATGGGAGCGGTAATGTGCTGGAAAATGTTGTTTTCGATCAAGTTGTCAGAACCCATAAAGTTTTCGACGCCGTAACTTTGTGAAGCGGCATTCAGAGTTCCGTAAAAATAGCTGCTCGCAATCGTGATATGGCTGGCTTGATACAGCCATATATGGTTGCGGTTGGCATCGACTGAGCGAATCCCTTCGACCCAGCAATTCTCGGCGTTGAAGAACACGATTCCGCTTTGAGCTGTGCTTCCACTATGGTCCAGTGACATGTCTTCGATGCCATCAAGCATCACGTCGGTATTTCCCCACCATGCACCGGGGCTTTGCGATGATCTCCAGTTTGGCATATAAAGGCCGGGACTAATCGTAACAGTATTTCCACTCACAGCTACGACTCTAACAATTTGCTCCTGGGCTCGGCCTGGGCGGCCACCGCCGCCCGGCCCCTCCGTCGAACAAACACCCTGCGCGTCACAAACATACACCGAACCTGTATCCGAAGGATCATTTATCTGGTCAAGAATCAGTATGTTCCCAACCTTAATGTTGGCCGTGGAGCTCAGCGTAATTTGTGTGGTTGCAACCGAGTACCCCCCCGTCCAACTGGCGGTGTTTGCGGGACCACCCGACCAACTAGAGTCACCTTCAATACAAATGTCCGATTCGGGACCGCGGCAACCAACGCTTCCCGAAAAGACCAGGAAAGTCCGATCTGCCCCGGCCCCACGAAGAGTCACATTGCTGTGACCGGCAAAATCAATCCCGGAGGACAGATTATAGGTTCCCGAATTAAGGTAAACCACTCCACCACTGGGGCAGTTTGCAATTGCGGCATTGATCTGGGAAGCAGTGACTCCTGGACTCAATGTGGCGCAAATCGACGTGCGGTTCGGAATGCCTCCTTGAACTCCTGCGTTACTCCAATCCGTCATTCTACTCGGTGCAATAATCCCGCTTTGAGCTCGGATGCAAACCGAAAATCCAATCAGGACGATGAATAAGAATACAGACGCTTTACGATCCATTTCCCTCTGCCTCTTAAGCCGGTGATGGCCAACTGTTAGGGCCAGGCATTTATACACGTATCCAACACAAACTGCAGTATACGAACATTCTCGGAACGGTGGCTACTGGACAGGGGAACAGAAAAAGGTCAGGAATCACCGCCAGCTCGTGAAGACCGTATACCCAAGCGGGTTTTCTCCCAAGGAGAACTGTTGTGAAGTTCTGCCGGCAGCATCGTTTCGGCTGTTGACAAGCGGGACTCCTCACGCATAATCACGCGGGCAATGCGTTCTGCTGCATGACCGTCCCACAGCGGAGGGATGGCCCGTCGCTCTTTCGGCCGTTCAAGCGTACGGCCGATTTCTTTGATTAGTTTGGAGATGTCACGGCCGACTAAAGTATTGGTTCCCACGGAAATGGTAATCGGCCGCTCCGTGTTCTCTCGGACGGTGAGACAGGGCACCCCGAGGAACGTTGTCTCCTCCTGAATCCCTCCGGAGTCTGTGATGACGACGGTGGCGTGCTTCTGGAGCGCAAGAAACTCGAGGTACGGCAACGGATCGAGAAAGCGGATAAGTCCTTTCGTATTGGACTTAATTCCAAGTTCCGCCAACTTCTGTCGCGTACGGGGATGCACCGGGAAAATGAAAGGAAGTTCCTGGCTGGCTTTTTCCAGGCTTGAGAGCAGAACTGCCAGCCAATCCAGTTCGTCCACATTGGATGGTCGGTGAAGTGTCACGAGTGCATAACTTCCAGGTAAGTCAGGCAATAGGCGCCCGTTTGCCTCGGGCAGCATCCTTACGAGAGTGTCAATCATGACGTTGCCGACAAAAAACACTTTCTCAGGGCTGATCCCTTCCCGAGAAAGGTTTAGGTTCCCATCCTCAGATGGCGTGAAGAGAAGATCGGATAATTGATCCGTCAGCAACCGGTTGATTTCCTCAGGCATAGTGCGATCAAACGATCGCAAGCCAGCCTCCACATGCGCTATCCTTATCATCCGTTTTGAGCAGACCAAGGCAGCTGCAAGGGTTGAGTTAACGTCGCCGTAAACAACCACTAAATCCGGCTTTGTATCCAGCAGGACAGGCTCAAAGCGAGCCATGATCTGGGCGGTTTGTTGCGCATTGGTATCGGAGCCAACCTGCAGATTGATGTCAGGCACCGGCATTCCCAACTGCCGAAAGAAGACTTCTGACATGTTGAAGTCGTAATGTTGCCCAGTATGGACCAAAATCTGCTCGACCGGATATGCCGACATGGCCCGGATAACCGGTACTGCCTTCATAAAATTCGGTCGTGCTCCCACTACATGGCAGATGCGCATGAAGCCCCCACAGGCGTTAATACAGTAGCCCAGAATAGCAGTAGAAACCTAACACAAAAGCAAATTGAAACCTCGCCCCGCTGCAGGTCAAGTTCCCTTCGTGGGAGCAGCTTTGGAAGGCCGCTGGCCGCCGAACGAAATCCTTCGTTTAAACCCCGATGATGGCTTCTTCTTTATACGTTTTCCAAATTACTTCGATACTCCGGTCACGGCACTGGGTCAACACGTGCGAAAACTCCCGGGCAGAGAGCCATCGTTCGAGTACCAAGCCTTGTTGACAGTCGACCACATAGTTGAACTTTCCATTGGCAACCAACGAGCTCAGAATTTGGACACACTCCATTCCTTCCTGAAGAAACTCGGGAAGGTTGACCTCAAAGGAAAGGTAAGGAACGGGTCGTCGCATGCCGCGCAGGACGCGCAATTCTGCTCCCTCCACATCAATCTTGATGAAAAAAGGGAGGCCAAACCTGTCCATGAGCTCTTCAAGAGTCACGGTCTCGACCTGCAGGCGTCCTCCGAAGTCAAAGGTCCGCCCAAAGCGCTTTTCATCGGACCTCAGCGTCTCCACCCACTTCATGCTTAGCGTATTCAACGCGGACCCGGGCTTGTCGATCCACATCGGCTCAAACCCGTTTTGATCACTGACCGCCTTACTTACAACGACCACGGATTTCCGTACCAGACGGTATTTCAAATACTTTTGTCTCAGAATCATCTGGTTGGCCACATCGGGCTCTACTGCAATAACCTTTGCTCCTAATCTCAGGAAAAGGGATGTCTTGGTTCCTTCGTTCGCTCCAATGTCAAAAATAAGAGAACCTTTGCGGAAGCCGCGGAGCAGTTTGCGGTAGAAGTCCAACTCATTGCGGCTCCTTTCCATCCTCGATTTGTCAACGAACTCCAAGTACAGACTGTGTACCCGCGAGGCCTTCACACGATAATACAGGCCCGTCCGTTTCAACGATCGAAGGACAAATGCCTTAGATGTCTGTGATATGAGCCTTCCTAAGGTCACTGTACCACCTTGGAAATTTCCGGCAGGGTCTCAGTCGTCAGTTCTCGGTACACTGCACGTGTTATCCGAGCTACCTCGCTCCACGAATGGCGCGCGTTGGCGTAATCGCGGATCTCCTGCCGGCGGTTCTTCAATTCCCGGAACAGATCACTTTGGAAGTACGTTTCAATAGCGGCAGCAAGGCTCTCAGGATCTCGCGGCCTGCAGATGAATCCTGTGCGCCCCTCGACGATGTCTTTTTTCAATTCCCCCACGTCTGTGGCAACTACCGGAAGCCCGAAGCTGTAACCCAGGAAAAGCACACCACTCTGAAAAATCTCCCTGTAAGGCAGAGCCAGAACATCCGCTGCAGTGAAATACAAAGGGACATCCCGGTCAGGAATGAATTCATTTCTCAGTACAACTTTTCCCTGCTCTTGGAGTCTCAGCAGCGCTCGCCGGGTCCACTGCCAGCTATCGTTATGTCGCTTGATAGGACGTCCGGCTACAATCAGTTTGTAATGAAGATGTTTCGCATGAAGGAGTTCAAGGGCTGCCAGAAGGTCGTCAAGGCCCTTCGAGGGCCGCATGTTTCCGAAGAACAGGATGGTTTTCTCTCCGTTGCTGATGCCTAATCGATGCCTTGCTTCCGTGGAGGTCAGGTCCACGGTGGGCAGCGCGTTGTTAATCCCGTAGGGGATCACTGTCACGGCTTTTTCGCAAACTCCAAAATCTCTCACCAGTTCGCCCTTCATCTTTTCCGTGTGAACGAAGATTCGATGAGCCAGTGAGTATTGTATCTTCAAGGTCAGCCGATTACTCACAGAGTCTGTGTTGTCTCTCCTGCCCATGTTGACGTTGTGTGCGGTCATGACAATCTTTTTGCCCAGAATCCTGTAATAAGACATAAGCAGAGTTCGATCAAACCACTCGATCCGGTTGTTCCACAGAATGTGAAAGATTTTCGGCTTGGCACCCCATGCATAGGCAATGAGCCTAGCATAGTTTGTCAACAACCTCACCCCTTTTTTCAGAAGGCCCTCGTTCGAGTTCGGACCTTTCCACACATCAAGAAAATTCAAGCCCGGTGTACTATGCATCTCCGGACCATCCACTTCGGAGCCGCCCACAACATCAACGTACACTCCAGAGGTGACCAAAGACATGGCTAGGCCATAGGTGTAGTGGCGGTCTGTCCCGCCAGTCAGCAGTGCCACTGCAACAGGGCGCGTCGCCTCCCTGGAGGCCAAGTCCGGGGCGCAAAAGCACGCCGACTTCAAATCTGGAATGTCCCGCAGTGCTGAGTTTCGCACCAAGGTTACCTTCCACTCGATTCGAGAATTTCTTCGCTGGTCATTTGTAGGGTGCTGTCGGCGCAGCGCTCGTCTTTCGGATCGAAAGCAGGATGCTCCAACTTCCTAGACCGGAGAAAGGGAAGCATATCAGGCAAAAGTTTGAGCACATAATAGATAGGATCAATGCTACGGTACAAAGCCACGACCGCGACGAGGTAGAAAGTCCAGAACAGAACAGAAACTGTCACCATCCGGGCCAACGCTTCCCCCATACCTGTTCCTGGGCCATAAGGATGGGCGTGGAACAAAACCATAAGCGACGCAGAAGTCGCAAGGATTGCGGCGACGATGTACCGCCAGATCACGCCTACGACGGGGCCCACGCCGAACCCAATGGGTTTTCCAGCGTACCAGAACGCGGGGAGCATCAGTATCCAGAACGAGACCGTCCAAGCCATCGCGATGCCTACTCCTCCCCACGGCAGTCCCACTAAAAACAGCGTGCCGGTAACCAGAAGCTCGATGATCCCCCAGCGAAACCACCGGTCCGGGGTACCAATGGAAAGGTGGATCCACCCGTGCGTGTAATAAAGGAGCATGACCCCGATCCCAGGCCCGAAAAAAACGAAGATCCGGCCGGACTCTTCCCATCCCGGACCCAAGATCACACGAATTAAGTCCTTGCCGACCAGGCTTAAGTTCGCCCCAACTCCCAAGGCCACAAATGCAAGCAAAGCAAGCGCCCTAAGGAGGTATCGCCGGTATTGGAGCGTGTCGTTTTTGAGCCGGCTCAAAGCTGAGACGGCGACACCAGTTATCGGAGATACAAGCTGGCTGGAAGAAAGAGCAAACAGGTCATAGGCCTTCTTGTAGAATCCGAGCGATCGTGCACCAAACCGCCATCCCACAAGAACGTTGTCCGTGTTCCGGGCAAAATAGTTGGCAGCAAAATGACCATAAACGTTTATCGCGTATCGCACCAGCTTTGCAGTTCCTGGAACGCGCCGCGGAAGGCTTGGAGTCCAACGACAGAGGACCCATGAGCCGACAGCAGTGCTGAGCGGGAGCGCAACGACACCAGCAACGAGTGCCCAGTATCCACAACCCAACAAAGCAAGGGTGATGGAAGTGACCACTGAGGCAGCGCGGGCCAAAACGTCGTTTGCAGCGATTCCTGGGAATTCCATGGCCCGCTTCAGCAATGCCAGATGCAGAACTGAAACCCCTGTGACCAAGATCGTCAGAGAAACACCAATTGTGACGGAAGCAACGCGCGGGTCACGATAAAACCATGACAGCAGCGAGCCTGCAGAAGCAAATCCTATTGTCAGAAGAAGGCTGGCACCGACGTTGATCCAAAATAGATTACTTGCCAGTGTGTGGGTAATCTCTTCGATTTGAACAACGGCCTCGGTGAATCCGTTCAGCCCGAAATTCATGATCAGTAGGCTGACTGTGGTCACCATCGTAACTACCCCGAAATCCGAGGGCGTCAGTAACCGTGCTAGAACTACTGTTGCAATCATCTGGATCCCCAAGGACAATCCTTGGGCAGAAACGGCTGCGCCAGCACCACGAACCGCGAGGCAGCGCAGTTGTCGCTCGCCTTTGGTAACAGGATGAAACTTTCCTTCCGCGTTAAATGGCCTCAAGAGATCCTCGTATAAACCTGCTCATCTTCCGGTAGAAGGCCGCCTGGAATAAACTCCCGAGATCCATCTAATGCTGCCTCCAGTTCCTTTCGTGGGCTGGCAGGAATGGCAACGATCGCCAGGAGGAGGAATATCCACATTGGGTCGAGCATTCTGAACCCGGCCTCCGCAAAGTTGTAAACCAATGCTGCGGCAAAGTACGCCAGCCTGAGGCTGCCGGCCTCCGGGTCTTGCTGATATACGGCACTCAGGTTCCGGTAGCCTGAAATCAACAGGAAGAACAGAAGAGCTACCCCAACCCATCCCAGGTTCAGATAAACTTCTAGATAACCGTTGTGGGCCTCATTAGGATGCCATAGATATATGCTCCATAGATGATTGAGCCGATCCCCAAGCCAGAAGCTCTCAAAACCGGTGCCAAGCCATGGATGGGTATCCATACTAAGGAGTGTCTTCCATAAGTCAGTCCGGCCAGTCAGAGTGGAATTCCTCCCAACCAGATGAAGAGCGGACGTAAGGACCTCAGGAAAAACGAACAGCAGCACCGCCACCGCCACCATGCCTCCCACGGCGAGATGGACGTCTGAGGGCCGGCGTCTTCCCGAAACCCTCACAAACAGCATCAGGGTTGATCCCATCAGAAAGCAGACCAGGGGGGTCATTGAATTTATTACGGCAAAAAGCCAGAGGACCGCCGTAAGCGTAAGGCCCAGAGCGATCAGCTTCCTTGTTTTTAGGCGATTTTCATGAAGGGCCTTAAGAATAAGCCAGACAAAACCAAGGCCGACCAGCATGCACATGACTCCAAGCAAGTTCTTATTGGTTGTGACACCCGAGTAAGTGACCATCCCATCTTCAACGCTGTAGACGCGCCCCAGGTTGGGATAGAACTCGATCAGCAGCACGGAAAGGGGTATCACTAGAAAACCTGCTCGCACAATGATTCGTTTGATCGCCTCCGTCCGATTCCTGTCAGTCAGAATAATGAGAACCATCACGACGTCACCTATCGCCTTGAACCATCTCTTCATGGCTAGCCCGGGAGTTGCGGACCACAACGTGCTGGCGGCACAATAGCCGAAAAAGCCCAGGAGGGGCCAGTTCATTCTCAATACCCTTACAACCCGCTGAAATCGGCTCATCAAGATGATTATGCCTGCCAGAATAAGTAATGTAAGGATCATGCGATCAAGGGGATTGCCTTCCGCAACTTCGCTTGCAGCTTCCACAGGGGCACTGCCATGCAGCCACACGGAAGCCATCCGCGATCCCACCAGCAGGATCCATATGGTGGGAAGCCACAATGCCGGCGATGGGCGTGTCTTGGGTTCCCGGTAGAGTGCAAAGAGAGCTAGGATTCCGAACCCGAAGACCAAACTGGCAAAGAAACTCATGAGGGGTTTCCCAGGCGCCTGGTAGACTTGGTACAAGAGTTGCTTTGTTGCTAGTCGAGGAACTGACGGTGCAGAAGCTCCAAGGACAACAATGTGTTCAACTCAATGGTGTAGTTGTGGTCTCCTCTGAGGTGGCCGCGCACCACAGTCTCCAGTCCCTTCCGGTTGACATATGGGCGTGAAAGGCTCCTCGAATCCAACAGTATATCCTGGACGTAATCGGAGAGAAAGTCGCGGTACCAAATGCGAAAATGGGCAAACTTGTGTCGCCCGAGAAAAAGACGTTCCAAGTGCAAAGGAGAAAGGAAATGGTCTATTCTGGCGAGCCACTGCGGCATGCCACTGTCGTATGCGTACTCTGATTTGAACGTGACCTCCTGGAACCCACGCGATACGATTGTTGAAAGCCGTCCCTTCAGGCCATTGACACCACGATCGCTTTCTAGCCGGCTAAGAGCCGGGTTACCATCGTATATTAGGCGCCAGCGGATGTCACGGTTCAGGTCCTGCAACTTTGGTGCCCTATAGATGACCCGAACAAAATCGTTGTCCAAGAAGGGTGAACGTACTGTGAGTTGGGTCTGCTCAAGAGACAAGACTCCATAGTGCCACCAGGGGGACTGCATAAAGGCAGCGAAAGTAACAGGATGTCGGCACCGAAGCTGCGCATATGTTAGCTTCGCTTGTTCGAAGCTGGCGTAAAATTCCGACTGGAAAAGCCCTGGCGTGAGATCCGTAGGCTTGAACATTGGCACTAGTGTGAGTAATTCGCTGCCATAGGTTCCAACAATCCGCACAGGTGCAATCTGGCGGGCCTTTTCACTAACATACAAGTCGGCTGCTCGATTGGCAGGGATGTTGCCGTCGCTCAGGTAAACACTACGCTCAAGATAGCGTGGAAACTGTGAGAGGAAAGAGTTGCCAACCGTCACTACGCTATGAGGCTGTTGGCAGATGTGAGCAACCTGGCGCGCCACCAACACGTCACGGCAGTCACGGAACATTCCTCCATAGGTATAGCAGGGTAGCGAGCCGGGCGCGGCCTTTTGCCATGCCATAATCACTCGAGTGTCCATTCCACCCGTAAGAGAAACCGCCACCTTCTGGGCGCCGTTAAAGTATCGTCCGAGGTTCCTCGAAAAGGCCTCCCGCAGTTCATGGTAGTACTCGTCGGCGCATAGCAGAGTCTGTCCTTCCCATTCGTGAACGTCAAAATAGAAGCCCTTTTGCGGATTTGGACTGTTCCGAAACTCCCAAGCGGCACCCCCCGGCACGAGGCTGATCCCCTGAAACAGTGTGCGATTCTCCAACACGCAACTGCAGGTCACAAACTCTCCGGCCGCCTGAAGGTTCAGTTTGCGCAATTCCGGACGGACGGCGAGGATCGCTTTGGCCTCCGCCGCAAAGTAGAAAGCCTCTTCGGATTCGTGAAAGTAAAGCCTGCCCATCCCATACCGATCGTTGAAAAGGAGCACTCTGCCGAGCCTTCGGTCAATCAAAAGCCCATGAAACTTCCCGTTCAAACCACTTGGGAATGTGGGGTCTTCTTCATAAAGGTGAACGAGGTACGAGGGCCCTTCTGTCTCCACTTGGTGACCACGGCCCTTCAGGTAAGTAACCACCCCAGGCTCAGGATACTCTTCTCCGGAAAAGAGCAGTACGACGTCTTGTCGTTCGTTGGTCAGGGGTAGGCCGTCAGCAAATGAGTCTTTCTGAACAGCCCATCCCACATATACGCCCAAGGATTCGTCCACCCAGGTTCCTGTGTTGTAAAAGGATTCCTGGCTGATGGCTTGTACCATTTGATGCAGTTGTGGCTCAACGCCTTCGCGTTGCATCTTCGTAATGAACCCCACGATTCCAGGCATAGATGACTTTGACGGTGGTGCACCAGCTTCACTAGTGCCGTCTTGCACAAAGTTGCGCTCCAAGTAACCGGAACGGCACAGCGCGGGGTACGTGCGGCACGGGGCAATATCTTTGCTGGCGATCTTGGAAGCCCAGACGGGCAAATTTCGAAGCCGCTGCGTAGCCTGTCACACTAGCGAAGAGTTTGCGCGCTTCCTAGATGTGGCGAAAGTCGGCCAGCGGCGAAAACAGATTCATATGATCTTGGACGACCTCTCGGCGCACAAGAAGGTGCTCGTGCGAGCCTGTTTGGATCGCACTACGTCGCGCTTCTACCACCGTGGCCCGGGCGGCGCGGGGACGTCCCTATGCGTGTTCCCGATCGGCAAACCTTCTTGCATACCACAGACTGCGAATTTTGCGGTATTGAACGACTGCGGCTTCAGGAACCAGATCCAACAATCTGTGGTGAAGGTTGAACTGCAAGGCCACACGCCCTAAGAGTGTCAGCGGGATGTAGTACCTTGGTATCTCAACTTTCTTGAACCCGTTGTGTCTCTTAAAGTCAGCCAGACTGTCGCTTTGTCTTCGGCCATAGGAGAAATTTCCATACCACATGTTTGGGATGCCACGATCGGCACAAGACGCCACTGCTTGGGCGATCAAAGCGTTGGCCGGTGCCAGGTCGCGGTACCGGTTCATGGCCACTATGTGCATCAACCCAGCCTGTTCCCGCTTCTCGTCCGTTACAAGCTTGACAAACCCAATCATCTCGCCCAACAAAAATGCTCCAATAAAAATGCTTTGCTCAAGGTAAGTCGCCGTCATCATACGGACGGCCTCCAGATCCTTACCGTAATGCCAGAAGCGCCTGCCTTGGCGGATTGGCGATTCGTTAAAGATCGCGTGGATCCCCCGAATGAGGGTGTCGTCAAAAGGCAGTTCACGCGTCGTGATGCCATTTTTCTCCGCCTTCCGCAGCTTGTTTCGCACCTTGAACCTGATCTGGTTTGTAATCCATTCATCGAATGTTGATACGGGAAGAACAGCGAAGTTATCCCATTCCATCGGAAAGTCATATTCAGGCACGCGGCTGGACAGTCGTTGAATAAATGTAAATAGATCTGCCCGGGGCTGGTTCTTACGCAGTGAACTCAGAAAGGCTTCCGGGTCTTCCACAAACTGGTATCCTTCCGCATCAAGGTGGACAACGCGAATCAGCCTCCCGCGAAAGAAAATTTGTTTGCCACAAACTTCCATATGTCGTATGCCTTTCCTCCGAGCAATTCTCAGCAGGCCCACTCCCTTTTCTCCCCAGCAAAGGGTGGTGACCTTACGTAGTGCCTCTGGCCGCGGGTTGACTATTTCCTAAACATTTGAATCTCGGGACAAATGGAGATTTGAACTATTGACCTATTTAATGGATTGAGGCCTCATGGAAGCAAGAGGAATATTATCTCTTCAAACCTGCGAATCGCTATCGACTATAAAGCTACGTATGTCCTTCGGCAGTGCGAAATTCTTAGGCAAGATATTGGAAGTTATTTGGCTCTGATGATGTCCCTATTCTGACCAGGGAAAATTCGAATCCGCCAGTCCGTTGTCCGACGGGTCCCTTTACCGGGAGGCAGCAAGCGCGATGGCGGAAGTTGGGCTGCTGGCCTTTGGTCGGACCACCCTGGGTGTGGGTCGGGCAGTACTCCCCCGTACCGAAGCTGCTTCTGCAAGCACCAATTCACACAGCCGCAGTCGCTGGCAATTTTCTGTCTGATGCGGTACGAAAACTGAGCCTTTCGCGAAGCCGAGGTACGGTTGAGGGAGCACGGAGATCTGCGTCACGCCTTGGGATTGAAAAGCGTGCCCTAGTTCACAACTTTGCACCGCTTTCTTCATCGTCTGCAGGGCCAGAGCATCGAGAGGGCCGTCACCGAAACAATGCGCCGGATGCGCGGCGGACACCTTTGCCGCCTGCCGGCTCGGGTGGCCGTTGACGCCACGGGTTTGGCGCAGGGAACGGTAGGCACGTAGTTTGTACGGCGCCTGCATCATCACGGGCAAAAGTCGCTGCCTTGGCGGCATGGGCTGAAATGGTTGGTCGTGGCGGACTTGGATCAGCGGTGTCTGCTCTCGCGGCGCGCACGGCGCAGCCCTTGGCACGACTGTGGCAGTTTGTGTGCGCTCGTCAGGACCGCTTCCCACCAGGCGCGCATCGGGCTGGTGTTGGCCGACGCAGAATTCGACAGCGAGAGGAACCACGCTCTCATCCGGCAGCGACTTCGAGCGCGCAGCGTGATTCCGGCCAAGGGCGGGAAGAAAACCTAGCGCCTGCGCGGAGTACGCGCCGACATGCGGCGGGCGTTTCCGCAAAAGCTCTATCGGCGCCGTGCTCTCATCGAAACGCTTCTCCCTTCCGTGAAGAGAAAGCTTTCGGCTCGGGTGCCCGGTCGCACGCTTCAAAAACAAGTGCGTCAGCCCCTTCTGCTCGGGCTGAGCTTCAACCTCTACCGCTTGAAGCATCGCTACCTTCTATTGAGGATGTCAACAGGGGCCAAATAGCTTCTAGGGAAATTTCACGTTTGCTTACCGACTTGCCCTAGGCAACCTTGCATGCCAAGCCAACCTGGATTGCCACGAAGGGAGTCCAGTTTTGAGCCTTAGCAGGTTGCCCATCTTAAGAAGTCTGGTTGGGCCGTCATGAACCCTCATAATGGGGATCTTCGGCAAGTAAGTAAGGGGCCCGCACACTATGGTTGGATAGAATCTTGAGCAACGGCCATCGTTAGTCAAAATGAAGACGGCGCGAAACACCTCTCACAAGCATTTTTTTCAGCCGGTGTATCTGCTCTCTTTGGCGAAGCTCAATGAGATCCTTCGGAATGGTTTGTTCAACACCCCGAAGCAAATACCAGAAGTATGCAGCCAACATCAATATCCCGCCGATTACAAACGGCTTGCAATGCATCTGGTAAATGCACCGAAAAATCTCCCAAACAGGATGGCAGCCCAACTGATAGTCTTTGTAACCTAAGTGGATTCTCGCTCGATAGGTCGTGCACTGGACGCCGCCAGTCTTAGGGCTCCAGAAACCTCGTCTTAGACCATGATGAACGCAAACCCTTTCCGTGAAGATGCGCGTTCGCCACCCTTTGGCTCGTGCACTCAGCGCTGCAATCAGATCAATTCCACCAGACTTTACTGGCAAGTACCCACCAATGGCCTCAAAGCATTCACGACGAAACAGTTGACATGCGCCAGGTACATCTTCTGCGTTGCTATAGCGGAAATCGTAGGTGATTTTCCCTTGCAGGTAAGGAGTACCAGCCAATCCTAACCGAGGATTCTTAGGAAACTTGCTTAGCAGATAAGCAAAATAGTCTTCCTCAAAGGAGATGTCACCGTCCATGACGGCAATCAGAGCATAGTCTAGTTCTTTTACTCTATTGAGAGCGGCGTTGATCGCGTGAACCTTGCCCGCAAAGTTTCGGTCACAGCGCTCCGGCATCCGTACTAGCTCAATCCACGGGCATTCATCCACATATCGACTGACAATTTCTTCTGTTCCGTCAGTCGAACCGTCACTCACGATCACCCATTTGAGAGGCTTGACGGTTTGCCTAACCATCGACTTCAAAGTCAACTCGATAAATTGCGCCTCATTGCGCACCGGGGTAATTACAACATACGAGGGAAGTCCTGTTATGGGAAATCGGCCAGCCCCAGTATTGGCCGGAGTTGCTACTCCGGCTTTCGGGACACTCTCCCCTATGGTAAGAGTGTGGGTGCTGCTGGTGTCGTTCGTCATACGCATTGTAACTTATTCAGCGCCGCTCTTGCGCGCTTGACTTTCTCCAGGATGTCGGAAGCTTTGGCCGTCCAGATGAAAGGCTTCGGCTTCTGATGAGGCTGGGCGATATAGCTTTCGAGAGCGGCGATCAACTCGTGCACGCTGGCAAAGCTGCCACGGCGAATCCGCTGGCTGCGGAGGTCGCGAAAGAACCGCTCGATCATGTTGAGCCAGGAGGCGCCGGTGGGTGGGTGTTTTCTCCTCCAGCCGTTGGAGGAACTTCAGCCCTTCGCGATGCGGATGCCGGGGCATGCCAGCACCGATCACGTTGCCGTCCAGGATGTTGAGCACGGCGAACAGCGGGGTCGTCCCATGCCGTTTATAGTCATGCGTCCTCGTGGCCAGGCGCCCCGGCGCGAGCGGAAGGCCCGGCTGCGGGCGGTCCAGCACCTGGATTTGGCTCTTTTCGTCCACCGCGAGCACCAAAGCGTGCTCAGGAGGATTCCGGTAAAGGCCCACAATATCCTCCCGCTTTTCGGCAAACGCCGGGTCGCTACGGACCTTAAAGGTCTTGGTTCGATGCGGCTTCAGCCCGTGGGCCCGCCAGATGCGTCGCACCGTGGCCTCGCTCACGCCCGTCGCTCGTGCCATCGCGCGTGTGCTCCAGTGCGTGGCCTGCGGAGGCGTCTCTTGAGTCGTCTTGCGTATGATCGCCGCCACTCGTGCGGCAGAGATTTTGGGCTTGCGTCCGGGCCGCGGCGCGTCTCGCTCGATCCCCGCCAAACCATGAGCGCAGAAACGCTGCCGCCAGCGCGCCACGGCCTGACGGCTCCTGCCAACCCGCCGAGCAATCTCCTGGTTCTGGCAACCCTCGGCGGCCAGCAAAATCATCTGCGCCCGCTCGGCCAAACGAAGGGGCGCACGGCGACTCCGCGCCCAGGTCTCGAGTTGTTTCCGTTGTTCTGCACTCAATGCAATTTGCGGGGCGATTCGCATCTCTTGCCTCCAGCTCTATCAGACGTAAGAATCACCCATAAGTTACATTAATTATGACGCACCCCACCACCAGTATCCATACCTGTGACAACCCGAAATTGGAGACTTGGTTCGCGCACAAGCTGCGCGCTTGGCCCGAAAGGTGGGTAAACTCCCTGTTGTCAACGACGCTTCAACATTTTCCTCCCGTATTCACGTGTTAGGGTCTCGCCAACTACTACGACCGAACCTAAACTGCGATCCCGGCAACGCATCCCATCGGTGTCGCATTGCTTACCCGAAAATCAATTGCGCTCAGGGTGTGCAAGCAGAGACTCGGCAAACTCGCCCCACGAGCCTAGATATTGGCGGCGTGACACAGCGATTCTCAATGAGGAAAGTGAGATTGATAAAGGCCAGACAACTCAGTGCAGCCAAGGCTATGCTGCTGCTTTCTGACCGGGTCTGCCCGTTTCAACAATTGCAACGATGTTGTCAACAATCGTTCTCAAGGCACGAGATTGAATATTAGGAAGTGCGCGCCTCCGCCAGTTCTTTGTAATGACGAGCCTTTCGCGAATGGCCGTAATGTTTTCCAGCAGAACCAGCCGGCCATTTTGTTCAAGGTAGCGGTCAACAGCTCCGACATTACCTCGGAAAGCACTGTAAACGGGCACCCCGAGCGCAGCAGCCTCCCGGTTCATCGTGCCACCGCCACTTATGACAGCATCTGATATCCATATCAGGCTAAGGCCATTAACAACGCAGTCGGGGATAATGATCTTTCGTTCAGCAAAAAGCTCAGGCCAAAGAGTTTTCGCGAATGCTCCCTGTCTTTCATTGCGCGGGAGCAGAACAACCTTGGCGCCAAGTTCCATTGTCACAAAGTTAATTGCCGCTCGGAAGAGCTTGTCGCTTGCAGGATTAAAGTAATGAGCTTCATCAGCTGGCGGGCGCCCAGTAACGACTAGGTCATCTTCCCCGAGGCCCAAGCGAGCCCGCAAATAGGGGTCAGGTGTGAACCTCGGGATATAAACATCCTCTTTGATGCCAGGATATTTAACAACCCGAGCAGTGTCAAATTGGATGGCAGAATCAGGAATGACAGCAGGGACCATCATCCAGTCGGGCTTAAACCCCACAATGCCTTTCGCAAACTCATAATCTCCAAGTGAGCAAGATGGAACCCCCAGCAGATTGGCCGCTATCACCTGCGCACGAGACCCGTGGGCCACTGCAAGGCCAATTTTTTTATCGTGGATCAGGTATGCCAAATGTGAGGCGCGCAAAAAGGTCCCTGCAACTTTTGCAAGTATGTGCTTTCCGTAGTGGCGGCCTACAAACGAACAAGGCAAATTAAAAAGGGTGACCAGATCACGGACTTGGAAGCAATCTCGGGCTGTCAACAGAATCGAGTACCCCAGTTGCTCCAGTTCTTCAATAATAGGGACAAAAAAAGGAACGTGCGGAGAATTGTCCATATCGACCCAAACTGTCGTCCCTTTCTTTCCCTGACTTTTCGGTTTGAACTTCGATAGCCCTTTGACACTTAGCATGCTTACGTCCTCGGATGACAGCAGGCTCCCCTTTGCAAACCGCGGAAGTCCCTGCACTTTAGGTGTGTGTCCCTGATGTTCAAAATCCCGGAACCCAATGCCGCGACCGGAACACACCTTCAAATGTATGCCTTGCTGCTTCGTTTCCGAATACGTCATTGGTAGGTTGTCGGCCTCGGACTCGGACAATCGCAATCTGCCACTGTCCGCCAAGCGTCAGCGCAGAAGATACTAATCATAGCCATAACAATAGACCTAACTTTATCAGTATCTTTCCATATAACCCGGGATATGCTTGAAAACTCGGACATGCAGGCTGCGTTTCGTCGCGAAAATCAAGACGATTAAAAATCGGCAGACAATTTTCGCGGTTAGTAAAGAGGGCACTCACCTGGCAGCCTCTTGTCCTGGAGCGGCCGTAGCTTCAGTGTAAAAGAAGCTGCCATCACGTAACATATACGGAAGCCGATCCGAAAAAGTAGCCAGCAAACCAAAAGATAAGCCCAAGCTGGAAAGTAAGATTAGCAGACTCCAATCCCCACGCCTTTAGTGCTGCCCCCACAGTAAGGATTCGAGCACGCATTCGCACTGCCAAGCGGACCACCTTTTCAAATTCATTCGGCCTGCAACCCCAGCGGGATGGTGTTTCTCTAACGTCGTGAGTATAGAAGATGAGCCATCCTCGCATCAGGATGGTCTCTCGAAAGAGATGAGTGATAGTCCCGATGTCGAAAGTCGTGCTGTAGAGATTGTTTGCGCGGAGCAGATGAGGATCGATAGGCGAAAGATTGATCCCCCCGACTGAGCAACGGCAACTGGCAAAAAGCCGGTTGATGCGGCGAATAACTTTGAGGTTGTAGTGCCCGAAAGGATAGGAAAAATGCTGGGGTACGAATTCGCCAGTGAGCTTCTTAACCTCATTCCCGCCTTTCTCTACGTCTGCTAGGAACGCGTCCGGGTGCGCACTCCTGCAGGAGAGATGGCTGAAGGAATGGCTGCCCAGTTCGTGTCCTTCCATGAGTAGTTGGTTCAGGTCCTCAAGGCAAAAAAGTTCCCCATTGGTACTTATTTGGCCCATCAGTCCCATAGCAGCGTAATATGTCCCGCACGCACCATAAGACTTGAGGATGATTCCCCCTTCCAATGCGGAACGGGGAAAATCATCAAACGTGAAAGACACAACAGGCTCTCGGTTACGAAACAGAGCTTTCTGCCGTTGAAACATGGACACAGCCCGATACCGAAACGCGCTTAACACACGACGAACTCTCACTCTCTTGACGTCCTCCCTGTCAGCCTTCAACGTACAATCAACGCGTGAACCGGGTTCAACCTGGATACGGCATGAAATCGCATCTGGCATGGACTCAAACGTTTCAAGTTGCTGGCTGTAGTTGTGCAACTTCTTGTCTTTTGTTCTTCGCCAATCCAATGGCTGCCTGACGTAATACTTCCACAACGTTGGTCTGCTGGTCTCGCGTAAGCCCCGGGTACATCGGAAGCGACAGGATCTCAGAGGAAACTTTCTCAGTAACGGGAAAGTCACCACACCTGTATCCCAAGTGTCTGTACGCTTTCTGGAGGTGCAAAGGAATGGGATAGTGGATGCCAATCCCGATACCTGCCGCAGTAAGGAACTTCAAGAATTCATCCCGATGCGCAACTCGAACAACAAACAAGTGGTATATCGGCCTAGTCCATTCCGGCTCATCGGGCAAGATGACGATTTGGCCAGTCGCCCTGAAGAGTTCACGATAACAATCAGCCGCCTCACGTCGTTTCTCGTTCCAATCTGAAAGGCGCTTCAGCTTGATCCGCAGAATCCCAGCCTGGATTGCATCCAGCCTGCCGTTGTAGCCTTCCATTTCGTGGTAATACTTTTTAGCCTGGCCATGGTCGCGCAGCATCCGGACCTTCCTAGCTAAGTCAGGATTGTTCGTTGTAACGGCACCGGCCTCGCCGCAGGCGCCCAGGTTCTTACCGGGGTAAAAGCTGAAAGCGGCCGCCGTCCCCATAGACCCTGCCTTTTTCCATCGGTCCTCTTTTTGCGAGAAGTATTCTGCACCATGTGCTTGGCAAGCATCTTCGATCACAACCAGGTCATGAAGCCTCGCCAACTCGAGGATTGCGTCCATATCCGCTGGTTGGCCATAAAGATGCACAGGAACAATCGCTGTCACGTCTCTCCCTGTTCCCTTGTCCGTCAGCCTGCCTCTTCTGCCATCCGGGATGCACTCATTCTCAAGATAGTTTCTCAGCTTTTGAACATCCAGGTTATAGGTGTTGCTGTCAATGTCGATGAAGTGTGGCAAAGCGCCGGCCTGCGAAATTGCTTCCACAGTGGCGATAAAGGTATTGGGAACAGTGATCACGACATCGCCAGGAGCAACCCCTGCAGCCATTAAGGCAAACCGCAGGGCGTCTGTTCCACTACTAACGCCCACGCAATAGTCCACATCGCAAAATCTGGCAAATTCGCATTCAAATTCTTCAACTTCGGGCCCACCTACGAATTCAGAAGTCCTCAGTGCCCGCTTCAAAACGGCCACGAGATCTTCTTCGATCTCTGCGTGCAATCCGGTGAGGTCGAGAAACGGCACATTAAAAGCTGAGCACATGATTTCCTCCTCTTGCGATCGATCTCAGAAATCTGGCAGGATTGCCAACAACGATCACATTGTCAGCCACGTCCTTAGTGACAACGGCCCCCGCGCCAACAATGGCGTTCTCTCCTACCGTCACGTTGGGAAGAATGGTTGCTCCTGACCCGATCGAGGCCCCTCTCTTAATCAGCGTTCGTTCCACTGTCCAGTCATTCTCCGTTTGCAATGTTCCGTCAGGATTAGTGGCCCGTGGGTATGTGTCGTTTATAAAGGTCACGCCGTGTCCGACAAACACAAAATCCTCGATAGTGACACCCTCGCAAATAAAGGTATGGCTTGAAATTTTGCAATGTTTCCCAATCCTGGAGTTTTTCTGGATTTCCACAAATGCTCCAATCTTTGTCCCGTCGCCGATTTCGCAGCCGTAGAGGTTGATGAATTTGGAGAGCTTTACGTCCTTGCCGAGCTTAACGTCAGGAGAAATGCACACGAACTCGTTCATAGGTAAACTGCCTTTCCTTTTCCTTTTAAAGACGTCTCAGCAGCTTCCAGCATCTTGACAACCCGCAAGCCCGATTCACCATCGTTGAAGGGCTTCTGACCGGTGGTGATGCAGTTGATAAAATAGGATAGCTCCGTGCGCAGGGCTTCACATTGTTCGATTTTGGGTGCCCACATATCACCGGAACGGTAGCTGACCAGCAGATCATAGACTCCCTGACCGCCGCTCACCTGAACGCCCTTGTCGTAAATCTTGATCTTCTCGTCCGCTTCAAGGTCATTCCAGACCAGCATTCTTTTTTCGCCGCCGATCAAGGTGGTGCGGACTTTTACCGGCGACAACCAGTTCACATTGACATGCGCGATCACGTTTCCCGGGAAATAGATTGTAATGAACGCGACATCCTCGAGACCGTTAAGGTGCTGCTCGCCTGTGGCAACAATCGCCTCCGGGCTCTTCCGGATCAGATGGTCCAGAATGGAGAGATCATGGGGAGCAAGGTCCCAGACGACGTTGACGTCATGCTGGAACAACCCCAAATTCACCCTCATCGAGTCATAGTAATAAAGGGTTCCAAGAGCTCCTTCATCAATCAGTTCGCGGATTTTCCGGACGGCGCCTGTGAAGAGGAACGTGTGGTCAACCATAATGATCCGGTTGTGTTTCTCTGCTATCTCGATGAGTTGTTCTGCCTCCGCGACCGTGCGCGTGAATGGCTTCTCCACAAACACGTGTTTTCCGTTCTCGAGGGCTGCCTTTGCAAGATCAAAGTGAGTCCATACTGGAGATACAACGGCGACAGCGTCGACATCGCGCATTGTGACCAGGTCTCCCGGGTTGTCAAAGAGCTTTACGCCATGATTGACGCTGCTCGCACGCCGTAAAGCCGTGGGGTTCTTGTCGCATATCGCCGCGACGTGAACGCGCTCCAGGTTCTGGAAATTCCTGACGATGTTTGGTCCCCAATAACCGTAACCGATCACTCCAACTTCAATCATGTCGCACCCCTAACCGATCGCGCTCGACTCGCAAAGAAATCAACCTGAAGTTCCCATTTTTCAGCGAAAGCCAGCACTCCATTGCTGTCCAGGAGTTCGTACAGGGCCAATTTCGACAACGCGCTGCTCCTGCTGATCGGGCGCGTTCATTTGGAACGAGCAAATCGTCCGGTACAGGCTGAGAGATGTGCCCTCAGTAGGCACCGTTACCGGAAATCATGGCGCGCGGCGTTGCAAACAGAATTTTCAGATCAAGCCAGATAGACCATGATTTCGCGTACTGCAAGTCAAGGCGAACCATATCATTGAACGTTGTCCGGCTCCGGCCACGAACTTGCCATAAGCCTGTCATGCCAGGCTTTACTTCCAGGATCCGCCTCCGGTGCCAGATGTCGTAGCACTCAACCTCATAAGGAATCGGGGGTCGCGGACCGACCAGTGACATGTCGCCCATGAGCACATTCCAGAATTGAGGCAACTCATCAAGGCTCGTCTTCCGCAAGAACTTGCCGATTCGGGTCACTCGCGGGTCGTCTTTGATTTTGTAGACAGGGACCGATCCCGAAGTTTCTGCCTGCCCTGAAATAAATCGCTGGACGTATTGTTTATGCATGTTCGCGTCACTGTCTTCATGCATAGTTCGGAATTTCAGGAATGTAAAAATCCTGCCCCGATAACCCACACGCGGCTGACGGAAAAGGATCGGACCTTTTGAAGAAAGCTTAACCAATAAAGAAATGAGCGCCATCAGAGGCGAGAGCAGGAATAGGGCGGTCGCACTTCCAACAATGTCCAGCCCCCTTTTTATTGCACGGGAAAGTTTTCCAGATACTTCTCGCTCTCGCAAGTCGCGGTAGAGTCCAGACCACTGCTGCCAATTTGCAGCACTGTCCGGCTGCAAGTACATGTCGATGGTAATCTGTTCGAGTTCTTCACTTTTCAGGGACCTTGAAAGCGCCAAGACGACTTTTGAGTGGATGATATCGGTTACAGGTTTTGGTCCATCGGGCTTAAGCTCGACGAAAATGACACCGAGGGTGCTTCCCTGCTCATACCAGCCTCGTATGTCCGAGTCTCGCGATGCTGAGCAGACTGAAGACCAGACGTTGCTGACCAGATTGCCCGCATGGTCGTTTTCCAGGGCTTTGCGCAAATCAATCAGCATAAGCAGAAATGGCTTACGGGATCTTTCCGCCCTTCGCCGCTCGAGACAGAGCAATTCCCCAAATTGCTTTTCACTGGGGATGGACAATTCTCCAGCGGAAGTTGCCGCCAGCGATGACAACGAACGAGCCCCTGAATTTAACTGAAAGCGCATATTGCGAAGTGGCATGAGTGTCACCTGGTGAAAACCTCGAGTCTTGGATGATATACGGACAAGGGGGAGTGCAGTCAGGGTAACACGACCAGCACGTGGGACCCAGGATCGATGAATAGCGGCTGGACGTTGCCTGCCCGTTCTCTTTTTCCGCTTTGGTTCGTTTCAGACAGCGATTCTTTCATTTGGCCATAGCTCCGCCCTCTGAGCCACACGGCCGGTGCCCCCTGAAAACGTCTCTATTTCCACGCCCTATGCGGCTAGTCCGTCGCTGAAATTCCTTTGAGCAAGCAATACAGTTAACCGCTGACCATGCCCTGCGAATTGTCAACGGTTGCTCAATTGTCCGCACGAAGCCACAATGTCCTCGTTTCCGAGCGCTACCAGCTTCCGTGCTGAAACGCGAACATGACCCATCTCACATCTCTGCGATTCTTTTCCCGTACGAGTCTTCACCGGGTTCCTGATCGTCATTACGGGGCCCGTAACCATACGCCCCGTATCCGTAATAGTAGTAATCCGGTGACCGCACATCCATGCTGTTCAGAACAACTCCAAAAACGTTGTTCAAATGCTTGCGCGCCCGAATGACATATTCCCTGGGTGCCATCCCGCTCCTGACGACGAGAATGCTTCCGTCAACCAGACAGGCCAGGATGCGAGCATCCGCCAGACTGGGCATGAGTGCGGGAGAGTCAACGATCACGTATTCATATTCTTCAAGCGCCTGATCCAACAGGGTCTTCATTCGTGAAGATGAGAGCAGCGCAACCGGGTTCCGGGGTGTTTTGCCGGCAGGCAAGGTGTCGAGCCCCGGCGTGAGACCAGGCAGCACGCAAGGAGCCCAGTCACTCAACCCTCCCAGGTAGCTTGAGAGACCACGGATATTTCTGAAACCGAGAGCCCGATGAACGCAAGGCCGCCGAAGGTCAGCATCGATCAGAATGACTCGCTTTCCCTGCTGTGCAAGTGCGATAGCCAGATTGACTGAAACGGTTGTCTTTCCTTCGCCTGGTTGAGAACTAGTAATCACAAGACTCCTCAGCGTTCTCTTCTGGCCTGAAGCTTCCAACATCACCGAACTGCCCAGAGTCCTAAAGGCCTCAACCAAAGGCGAGTATTCCTGGTGAAGTTGCTTGTCGATTCTGTACCAGGACCGTTCGCTTTTGCTCAAATCCGAAGGGTTGAAAACGTCGGGAAGCGAGAGCCCGTTGCCATTATGATTGTTCCCGTTCGATACCAATTCCGGCAGAGACTCCACCGAAGGGATCATTGCCAATGCGGGCACACCCAAAAAGCGATCAACCTCGTCTGGGGTCTTTAAGCTAGTGTCGAGGCGATCCTGGAAAAACGCGAGTGCAATGCCTACCGCCAACCCTAAAATCATGCCAACCGCCAAGTTGAGCAGGATATTAGGCTTTACAGGAAGATACTGCGGTTCAGCCCAGTCTACAATGTCAACATTGTTTGCCCTGATTCGGGCTACTAAATCTGCCTCCTTCACTTTGCGCAGCAGGTCATCGTAGAGCTGACTGTCGGAATCCGCGCTTCTCTTCAATATGTTGTATTGATTCGACTTCTCTGCGACCGAGGAAGCCAAGCCCATCTGCCGCTGGAATTCCTTCAGTAAAAGTGCTTCCCGATGCACTGCCGAAAGGTACTGATCCGTGATATTAGCCGCTGCACGCTCACGCTCGCGCGCCAGTGCCTCCTTCACAGCAGTGAGTTGACTCTTTATCTGCTGGACCTTGGGGTAGTTATCCGAAAACGTGGCTGAAAGTTGCGCGTATTGGCGTTCCAAGTCGGCGACTTGAACAGTAAGATCTTGGAGGAGCCTGTCTTGGAAGACCCCTGGAAGTGATCCGTAGTCTCCTTTTTGGACTAACTGATAAACCGACTCCTTCTGATACCGGTCCGCCTGCGCTTTGGTCAGTTCTTCCTGAATCTGCCTCAGACGCTCGTCGACGATATTTTGAGATGTTCCGTTATCATTCTGCAAATAAAGGAGGCCATTGCTGCGTGCGTATTTTGTCATCTTCGCCTCGGACTCTTCAAGCTCACGCTTGGCATCTTTGACTTGTTCGGCTAGGTCCTTGGTGAGTTTCTCCGTCGAACTCTCATGGAGCTTGAGATAGTCATTGACGACGGCATTAACGACGCGCGCAGACAAACGCGGATCGCCACTTTCATAGGCAACTCTGACAAGACGACTACTTCCAACACGGTCAACAGTCAACGAAGAGGCAAATGTACTCAGAAGCCTTTCGTATGCCTTTCCATCCACATTAGTTTGCCGACTGTCCCCCGGGCCGAGGCACCATATAACAACCCTACGCCATGCGGCGCTCAACATTCCTGAAAGTGAAAAGCTCGCTTCTTGCTGCTTGGCCAGATTGAGTTGATCAATCACCTGCCGAGCAAGCGTTTGGCTTTTCAGTATCCCAATCTCAGTTTCAACTTCGGTTACGACCACATCATTGGGAGCAGCATTCCGAATTTGCAATTGCTGAAGACTTTCAATATCCGGCAAAGCTTCCCTAACCTCAATAGTTGCTTGCGAACGATAGACAGGCTTCATCAGGAGTGAAAGAATACCTGCGGCCAGCCCGGCGACAATCACAGCAACCAGAATCACTCGACGGCGGTCTCGAAGCACACGAAGAATGTAGAAAAGATCTATATCGCTTTCGACAGGTCCTGCATTCGGGCCTGACGTCCTGGAAGAGAGCCTCCACAAACTGTCGAGCATTCGCGGCTTATAGAGTTGAATTTTATTTTCCTCTGTCATGAGAAAATCCTTAACGGCCTGAGGTTTTCTTACGATCTCAGGGAATTCCTCGCCAAACGACCCACTGTGAAAATGTTCGAAGAACCTCTCGCCCTGCAGACCTTGCACCATTCTTGGGGACAAATAGAACATCTTTCGGATGAAGTGGCATGTCTGGTGTCTTACCAGCAAGGATTTTGCTTAAAGGAACAGGAAGCTCAATTCGTTTGCCGTTATCCGCAACACGAATAATTACCGCTCGGTCTTTGGCTGCGTCAGGCGCTAATCCCTCACCCAGGGCGATTGCCTGCAATACTGTTATGCGGTCATTATTTTTGACAGGAAAACCCCCCGGTCGTTTGACATCACCGACGACGTAAACAATGCCTGCCGCCTTTACTTTTATAATGTCGCCGGGATATATCGGAATGTTATAGTTTGGGTCTCCTGAATTAAGCAGACTTTTAAGATTGATTTCTATTGTGTGCCCCTTCTGGGGATCGTCCGAAGATTTTTGTTGCCAGCCTGCACTGGAATCGATTTGGGCATAGCCCATGGCAGCGCCTTGAACCTCAGGCTTAAGCGCAGGTTCATGATCGAAATCGTTACTGGCACCCCGCATGACCAGGACAGCGTCTCCCGCATCAGAGGCCAGGCCGCCAGCCAGCGAGAGCATCTCCAGGAGTGTTTTGGTGCCGCGAATCTGGAAAACTCCTGGCTTTTGGACAGCGCCCAGAACTGAGACACTGTGGCTCTGCATCTCAACCACCGTGACCGTCACCTGCGGGTCCTTCATATAAGTACGCCGCAGCAAGGCTTGGAGGACCAACTCGACTTCATGGGGTGTCAAACCGGCGACCTTAACTGTTCCAAGCAGCGGCATTGAGATATTGCCGTCGGCAGAAACACGAAAAGCGTTTGAGAGGTCTGGGGCTTCCAGGACATTAATTGCCAGTTCGTCATCCGGGCCGATCCGGTAGTCCGCGGGAGAGGGATTGCTCTGAGTATTGGAAACGGCGGCTTCAACCAAATCCTCAATGCGGCGGTTCCATTCGTCTGTGGTTTGCAAATTCGAACTGCTGATGGTGACGGGCAGGTTGGCTTGTTTCCGTGTAGAAACGGATTGTGCCAAACCGACCGACTGAGCCGACACTGTTAAGACCGCCAAGCAGAACCAAATACGAGTCATTTTCCGACTCCCTTCATGCCCTCAAGCAACTTGAGAAAATCCCATCTATCTCGGTGCGATCGGCACCTGCGCTGAAACCATTTGGAGTGTGTCCGGCATAATTCCCGCTGAAAAAATGCCATCCCTATACCGGTTGCCAGGACCAGCCGAAACGATGTCTGTCGCTTCCTTTCTCACTGCCGCCGTCACCTTCTCAACCATGCTTGCGTCGACCTCTGCTGCCACAGATCGCTCCAGCAGATTCACAGAAATGACCAGACGAGTTTCTCCCTTTTTCCGCACCAGAAATCCTTCCAGCCCGCGTAGTGCGCCGGACTTCACTCGGACAAGGTCCCCGCATTTCAGAAATGGGTGTGGTTCGACCTTGATGCGATTGTTGATAACGCTTCGCACGGCCTCAATTTCTTCTTCAGGAATTGCAGCCAGCTTGCCTGCGCTGGTCACCAGTCCATGAACACCCGGCGTTGTCAGAATGGCAAGCCGCCGGTCAACGTTGCCTCGCAGGAAGACATAACAGGAGAAAAGCGGCAGTTCCAGCCGCTTCTGTCGATCCCGCCATTGGCGGACTTCTGTGTACAGAGGGAGGAACACTTCGAACCCCTTATTTGCAAGCATCTGTGCGACGGTTTTTTCGTGCTGGTGTCGAGTATGAGCCGCATACCACGTTCCACCAGACGTTGCCCCGCATTCTTTCAATGGACTATTCAGAATAGACATTCCCTAACCCTCGGTCTCTGAAACCTTATTCCCCGATGTTGGACTGGCGCTGGTGGAACCGCCTGCGGGCGTCCTCGGCTGCTCGGCAATCAATCCGGCTTCCTTTATCTTGTATAAGAGCGCACGATAGCTGATGTTCAGGGCCCGGGCGGTTCGACGACGATTCCATTGCGTTTCCTGAAGAGTTCTGAGGATGATTTTGCGTTCAAGGGCGTGCGCCGCCTGACGGGTCATTTCCTTCAACGAAACTCGGGGAGTGTTATTGTCGGAAGAGTGCAGACGTTGGTCACGTCCAGAGTTTGTAACGCCGGTGATTCCCTCTGCGCCCAGGACCACATACCGCTTCATCACACTTTCCAATTCGCGGATATTTCCCGGCCAGTCGTGCTGTTGAAGATGCTCAATCAACCCCGCACTGGGGGGCGCCGCCTGGGATCCAAAACGTTCTCTATAGATGTGCCAAAAGTGATTTGCGAGTTGCGGCACATCCTCTCTGCGGTCCCTCAATGGGGGCAAGCGCAGTGTCACAACACTAAGAAGCGAGAAAAGGTCTTCGCGGAACCTTCCTGCCGCCACTTCCTGCTCCAAATCGTGGCTGCTTGCGCCGATAACCCGCAGCGTTACGGGGATGTCGGCGCAACCATTTGAAATGAAAGGCTTGCAACCTTGAATCAATTTCAGAAGTTCGTGTTGGCGGTCTTGGGGAAGGTCAGTGACTTCCTCAATGAACAGAGTACACACACGGTGGCTGGAATTCCCGTTGTTCCCAGGTTCCTCGTGGGAATCGAGTCCACCGGATCCAAGGCGGAAAGCGACTTCGTCACCGTTATGGCCATCCGGAGAATGCTGGATCAATTTCAAGAAAGGCGCCGCGTGTCCTGGGCTGCATGAATGAATAAAGCGCGCGAGAACCTCCTTGCCGGTTCCCTTTTCGCCCAGGATGAGAACAGGAACGCTGGCACTGGCAACCCTTTCGACGATCTGCCACAAGCCCTTCATCCCCTCAGAAAGACCAAATATCGTTGCCTTCGGTGGAAGGTCCTGGCACGAAACCAGTCGACCATCGAATATGCTTGAGATCGTTTCCATGCCGTTTTCCTTCAAGTTCTTTTTGCGCTGCTCACGATACGTCGGGATTTTCCCGGCTTATATTGGAAATCTGGCGTACGGCAATCTCCGTAGGCACCTGATCCGCATCCAAGAACGTTGCACTGCCGGATTGCCACAATGACGCTTCGCCGACCCGCTACGACGAGTGCACGCATTTCTACACGCACACAACATGCCAAACAGGCAGGGTTTGCTGCATCCCTCGGAGCCGCCTCTTATGTGAATCATGCACCAGGCCTTTGCTCATGTTTGCAACAGCTTAGCCGCGGCAAACTGTCCATCAGAGCGCGGGCGATTTGTGATTCGGCGGGTCAACGGCGGTCCATATCACGCAAACTTATTCAGACGTAGGAACTGCCTTGCACCCCGGCTCAATTTCAAAATGGATCAAAGAGGACTGCGGACAGCCATCTCCGCGCACCACGTCGCGTGACATTCCCGTTGGCAATTACGCGAGATGTGCAAAATCTTTCACGGACCATGTGCGGAAAGTCCTCATGGTCGGTACAGACTATTACGTGGGAAGTCACCCGCATTGGCCCGAGCGGGGATGTGTGGTCTTAAGGTCTGATCCGGCTATTCCCTGCAAACTCATGGAACCGAGAGGTCGGCACACCGTATTCACGATCAACTACATTCGGGCCGTACTCTCAAGCATTCCCGGGAAGGATCTGCTCTACCCAGGGAGCCGGGGCCTGAACGTGAAAGATTCTTATCGGTTCAGTTGCGAGCGCCGCAACTTCATCCTCGAGGGAAATCTTCTGAAGTTCGTCGGAAAGAACAAGTTTGGCCGCACCTTCGCAGGGATGAATGAACAGTCCATCAATTCCTTCTTCTGATCCTAATCGAGCCGACGACTGTCTTGCTTTGAACAAATTCGAAATGAGGTCCGACGCTCTGGCCCTTGAGACCGTTCTGTGGTCCGGTCGGGAGTGCATTGCGAATGTATCTGCATCTTTGACTGCATCTTCCGCCGCGCGCCTCTTTAACTCCGCTGCGTCCGGTTGATCCATGGATGCAATTCCGGGATTCGGGTCATTGTTATTTTTCAATTTGGTTTCTCCCGAAGCACGTCGATTCGTTTCGGAGGCAACCCTGCCGCCTTGATCTTATAAAGCAAAGAGCGATAACTGATCTTCAGGGCGCGGGCGGCCTTCCTTCTGTTCCACTGAGTCTCCCGAAGGGTATTGAAAATGATTCTGCGCTCAAGTTTCCGGGCTTCCTGCCTTGCAATGCTTTTCAACGAAATGCTGCACCCCGCAGAAGAGCCGAGTGCTCGGTAACGACGTCCGTCCTCCCTCAGTTCATCGATAATCGCCCGTTCCGAACCCATGAGCACGTACCGTCTCATCACTTGGGCGAGTTCACGGATATTTTCGGGCCAATCATATTCCTGGAGGGCAGCGAGGAATTCACTGGATGGTTCAGGCGCGGCTGATTGAAGCTCTTCCTGATAGGACTCCCAAAAGTATCTTGCCAGGCGGGGAATATCCTCAGTCCGCGCACGAAGAGGCGGGAGATAAAGAGTGACAACATTGATGGAATAAAAGAGCTCCCTGCTGAACTGCCCGACTTTCATTTCCTGTTCGAGATCGCGTCTGGTGCTGCAAATGACGCGAAATAATTGAGAAATGCAGTTTGACGAAGCCGGTGGAGACGGTCCACCGTCTCGCAGCAATTGGCAAAGAACCCCCTGAGAAGCTACATTGAGGTCTGCTACCTCATCGAAAAACAGCGTACCGATACAACCCAACTTTCCATCAATGCCCTTGTCCAGCCGTGCGCCAGCGTTTCCGCCCAGCGTGCGCACGAAGCTGGCAGATTTGCGCCATCCATCCCGCCCTGCCGGGGTTATCTTATGCAATGGGGTTTTCTCTCCCGGGTATCTGCTATGGATAAATCTGGCAAGAATTTCTTTTCCGCTTCCGGCTTCACCGCGGATCATGACAGGAATGTCAGTATGCGCAATCCTTTCAAACTTGGTGCGCACGTCATTCATGGCTCCAGAGATACCCAGAATCAGGTCCTCAGGAGGCAAGAATTCACGGCGACTCTCGAGAGTGGCAACTTCTCCCGTCACTTGCATAACCTCAAATCCAGCCTTGTATCACGCGCTGCCAGCACATCACCTGCCAAAAGCCCTCGGTCGCTACCATTGCCGCTGCCGAGTTCGCAAGGCGGGCTTCAAAGAATCAATAAGTTAGCTACAGAAGAAAGATCTGCTTAATCTGGTTGTAACGCGGTTGGCAATCTGTTTAAGGAGGAAAAGGCACGCAAATTTCTGCCGCGTCCAGAAATGGTTTGCATAGTGTTATTTGCGTAAACACCTGGGCAGTCGCCATCGAAACCATGGATGAGCCCTCAGAGGAGAGCGTGGCCCTTCCGATTGTCCGGAGAACAGGGGGCGGGTAGTTACTGGACTTATAAGTATTCAAAAGGAATTGACAGCCCCCCTCCGAAAGGGCAAAACTCATAACGACAGAGCGATGGCAGAAGGTTGGGGTAGCCTCCTGCTGTTGCATCCACAGCACGACAGTTTGCTGAGGATCACAAGGTTATTCGGGACCGCTATCAGTTTACGGTACATCCCGATACCGGTAAGCTACAGCACAATATGCCAGATCGCGCCTCGGTTCCACCTGCTCCAATCGTTTACTCGGTGATTACCATCACTGCGGAAATACGGGGGTCAGAGTGAGAATTAGATGCTTTCAAGGAGGACTTCCCTTATGCCCCGGGTCACGAAATTAACCATGCGCCCCAAGCCCCAAACTGGCTCGGCTGGTTTTCTTCCCGAGATTGTCGCTCATCTGCGAGTATCCAAAGCCCGGCTTTGCGAGGAATGGGCACGCCGCATTAACGAAGCCCAACTACTGAAAGCCATGTCCCAAGAGGAGGTCGTCGCCGAGGCCACGTCTATTTATGATAATTACGTGGATGTCCTGGAAACCGGCGCCGTCGAGGCCCTCCAGGCCTATGCCCGGAACCTCTCTGAGCGCATTGTTCCCAGGGGGGTTGAAACCCACGAAGTCGTTGGCATCATTCTGATTCTGCGCGATGTATTATTGCGATCGCTGCTCAAGAAATATCAATCGGACTCTCGACTGATCAGCCGCATGCTCGATGCTTACGAACCGGCCGCCCGAAGAATTGTCGTGACCGTGGCTGCGGGATTCGTCCAGGAGCGCGAAAGGATCATTCGTGAGCAGCAAGACGCTATCCGGGAACTCTCCACTCCTGTTCTGCCTGTGCGCGAAGGCCTTTTGATCCTTCCGATCGTTGGAGTGATCGATACTCAGCGCGCGCGCCAATTGACCGAACAACTGCTGCGCGGCATCCGTGCCAACCGCGCCAAGGTTGTAGTGATTGACATTACCGGGGTACCGTCCATCGATTCGACTGTTGCCAATCATCTGGTTCTAACGGTTGAAGCCGCCCGACTGCTGGGGGCGACGGCCATCGTTACGGGACTTTCGCCTGAGATTGCCCATACGCTGGTGACCATCGGAGTTGACCTGACAAAAATGAACACGGTCGGGGACCTTCGCGGTGGAATCGAGGAGGCTGACCGGCTGCTCGGCTTCCGAGTGGCGCGGATAAATGGGCCGTTCGACGAGGAGAAAGGCAGGTAGATCATGTTCGTCCCGATCCTCAAACAAGGCCCTTACTTGATTGCATCTGTGCAGTCGGCTTTGAGAGATGCTGACCTCATAGAGCTCCGTGACGCGTTGACACAGCAGGTCGGGACCTACCGTTCCCGCGGCGTCATTGTGGATGTCACTGCACTTGACGTCCTTGACTCGTTTGCATGTCGCACTCTCAGCGAAATAGCAAACATGATCCGGCTGCGCGGGGCCGAAACAGTCATTGTAGGAATTCAGCCCGAGGTGGCTTTTTCAATGGTGCAGTTGGGCCTGAAGCTGGAAGGTGTGGCTACTGCGCTTGACCTCGAAGAGGGTCTCGAATACATGAACCACAGGATGAAACGGATTGGTCATGTCCCTAACGAAAAATGAGATCCGGGTGGGCATCAGAACTGATAGTGACATTCTTGTGGCACGCCAGCAAGGGCGAGAGTTGGGCGAGCGACTGGGTTTCGGACTATCAGACCTGGCCGTGATCGCTACAGCAATTTCGGAACTCGCGCGCAACCTTCTGCTTTATGCAAAGAATGGAAGCATTATCTGCTGGACTATTGACACGGAATCGAGGAAAGGGATTGTTATTCAGGCTGCGGATGAGGGGCCGGGTATCCGGGACACCGAGGCGGTATTGAGGGATGGCTACTCTACGTCGGGCGGTCTGGGCCTGGGCTTGCCGGGCGTCCGCCGGATGATGGATGAGTTTGCAATCGTTTCTCGTGAGGGTCGCGGAACGACGGTTACGGCGATTAAATGGGTCAAATAGGATTCAACATCATCGAATGGGGAGTGGCAGGGAGGAAGATGCCGGGTGAATCCCAATCTGGGGACTTGCATCTCGTCAAGATGGTGGAGCGAGGGACCCTGGTGGCTGTGGCTGATGGTCTGGGGCACGGCGAAGAGGCAGCCAGGGCCGCCAGGATCGCTCTGGACAGTGTGGAAGCGCATTCGCGCGAGCCGCTAGTGGACATCATTGAACATTGCAGTCAAAGGCTGCGGGAAACCCGCGGGGTCGCGATGAGCCTTGCCCTCTTCAGTTCACTTGACAATTCAATGGAGTGGTTGGGAGTGGGCAACGTCGAAGGCGTGCTTTTCCGCATCTCGGCTGATGGAAAACAAACAAATGAGTTTATGATGTCATCTCAGGGAGTTGTTGGGTCCAGGCTGCCGAATCTTCATGCCGCCGCCGTCGAGATTGTGCCGGGCGATACGCTTGTTCTCGCAACTGATGGCATCCGGCGTGGATTTGAAGAACGCGTAATTTTGCGTGACAGGCCTGGCGATACAGCGCAAAGGATCCTCGCGCAGGACGGACAGGTAACAGATGATGCCCTCGTCCTGGTCGCTAAGTTCCTGGGGAGGCCGCAATGAAAACCGGCCAGCAAGAACTGTTGGGCCTCTACGGATCAGCTTTGCGAGCCTATCTTGAAAGGGCCGATGAATCTGCGCTGGAAGAGGCCTACGAACTGGGACGTCGCGCCCTCGCACAGGAAGTCAGCCTGATTCAAATGGTCACACTCCATTGCGAAGCGCTCGAGCAAGTCCTCCCACTCATCTCCAAGAAAGCGGACATGAACGGGCTACTGAGGTCTTCAGCGAAATTCCTGATCGAGAGCCTGACGCCTTATGAAATGACCATCAGCGGTTACCGTGAAACTAACGCTGCCCTGCAGGCAAGCGAGGAGCGATACCGTGAACTGTTTGAAAACGCCAACGACATTATCTTTACGACCGATTGCGAAGGCAGGCTGACTTCAATTAACCGCGCAGGCGAACGAATTACCGGATACCGACGCGATGAACCTCCTCCGGTCCCGGTCAATGTCCTGGCCCTCGAATATTTCGAGCAAGCCGCAAGGCTGTTTGAACAGCTTATGAGCGGCGGCAGTCCAGTTACGCAGGAATTTGAGATTTTGGCCAAGGATGGGCGGCCGATTACTGTAGAAGTGAGCGCGCGCCCGATTATAAGCGGAGGAAAGACGGTTGGCATCCAAGGCATCGCCCGTGATATCTCTGAACGTAAACGCGCCGAGCAGGCCCTGCACCGCCTCAATGAAACTCTCGAAGAACGCGCTCGCCATATCGCCCATGAACTGCACGACGAGGCCAGCCAACTTCTGGTGTCCGTCCATATTGCTATCGATAGTTTGGCTCAAACTCTGCCTCCTTCCGGGCAGCAGACGATCAGCGAGATTAAGGGACTGATCGAGCAGATTGAATCGGAATTGCGTCGCCTTTCCCACGAACTCTGTCCTACCATCCTCGATGATCTTGGACTTGTTCCCGCCATCGAGTTCCTGGCGCAGGGTGTGTCCAAGCGTTTTGGCATACCAATTACAGTCGAGGGGAATACAAACGGCCGGCTTTCACCGCAGGTGGAAGTTGCCTTGTACCGCATTGTTCAGGAGGCCTTGACCAATACTACCAGGCATGCGAGGGCTACGAGTGCGTCAGTCCGGCTTCAAAAAGAAGGTAACAACATTCATCTGAGTATCAGCGACAATGGAGTGGGATTCGATGTGCCGTCAGTTCTGGGGAAAAAAGGTAACCGCGGACTTGGGCTGATCGGCATGCGAGAACGCCTGATCCCGCTGCACGGGGAATGCAGCATCAAGTCTTCTCCAGGCAAAGGCACAGAGATTTCAGTAATCGTCCCATCGGAGGGAAAAGATGCCTATACGTATCCTTCTGGCAGATGACCATCAAATGGTGCGTCAAGGGTTGAAGGCCCTTCTTGAACATGAGGGTTTCAAGGTCGTCGGCGAGGCATCCGACGGCCACCAGGCCACTCGACTCGCTCAAGAGTTGACGCCTGATATTGCCGTCCTTGACCTCGCAATGCCTCTGATGAACGGGATTGGCGCAGCAAAGGCGATCAGCCAGGTCAGTTCGTCCACGAAGGTAGTCGTGCTGACGATGCACACGGAGGCCCAATACGTCCTTGAAGCGTTGCGAGCCGGCATCAGGGGTTACGTGCTGAAGAGCCGCGCAGCCGCTGAGCTTGTCCAGGCTATTCGTGAGGTTTCAAGAGGGTCTACTTTTCTGAGTTCTGACATCTCCGATACTGTTGTTGACGCCTATCTTAACAAGGTTGATATCCCAAATGACTCGCTTAGCCCTCGAGAACTTCAGGTCTTGCAATTGGTCGCCGAAGGGAAAACAACCAAGGAAGTGGCATCATTGTTGAACATCAGTGTTAAGACCGCAGAATCTCACAGAACTCGGATCATGGAAAAACTTGATCTCCATGAGACTGCGAGTCTCGTTCGATATGCAATCCGCCGCGGCCTCGTGCAGCCCTGAACTGCCGGCGTGCGTAATCAACCCTCTTCCGCCACATCACACGTCCGGCGTGATCAAGTTGCTCTCTGCAGCAGCTTTTCATTTCTTTGCAATTCCCGCCGGGGATTGTTGACGGGTTTTGTAAGGTTTTTACCTGATTGACCGCCCCCTTCCACTGACAATAGGATACGACTGGTATCGCTGAGAAGACCGGCCCGCGGGAACCCTGATCGGGCTTTCTTCGGTTTACGGCTGGACCACAGAGTAACCAACCAAGTGAGTACGAATGCAGCATGCCAGAGGGGGATTGTTGTACGCGGAATGCAAAGACTGTTTTGCGCTTCACACTGGTAAGTCGACGGAAGAACGAATCGGTCGCAGAAAATGAGTGAACCTCCGCGGCCGGGACAAAAGAAGGTGCTTAAGCCTGGCATGACTTTGCGACTGATGTTGGCCGACGACAACACGCCCGTTCGTCGGAGCCTCAAATCGCTTCTTGAGCGAGAGGGGTTCAGGGTCATTGTCGAGGCTGCTGATGGGGAGCAGGCCGTCTCCCTCGCGCACAAACACCAGCCAGATGTTATTCTCCTTGACCTCTCAATGCCTCACCTGAACGGCATCGAAGCAGCCCGGCGAATTAACAAATCGATCCCCGGCGCCCGAACCATCATCCTGACTGTCCATGGTGAACACCATTATGTCCTCCAGGCACTCGAGGCAGGAGTGCGCGGCTACATTCTGAAAGGCAGGGCCGTACAAGATCTGGCCAAAGGCATTCGACAGGTTGCAGAAGGAAAGCTTTTTCTAAGCCACGGATTAGCTGTGGAAAAGCTTCCAGAATACGTCGACAGCTCTGCTGTCACGGGAAGGTAGGCGAGGCCGGGCTTTCGATCACGCTTCCATACTTTTCGCTTGACCGCTGCACAATCTTCCGAGGTCGCAAATTGGGCCTGCACACAGGTTGCCGACAGGAAAATGAAAAGGATGAGGACCGCCATCCACAGCAGGCGAGGCCGATCAACGGTTGATCAGCGAACTCCTGTACGCGTCAATATACATCCCCACAACATTTTCCCATCGGAATCTTTCTGCCCGCTGCTTGCCGCGTAAGGCCAATTCTGCCTGGATTGAAGAATTGCTGAAAACCTCGTCAATTCGTGCAGCTAGAGCGGCCTCATCCAGCGGATCGTCGTAATAAACAGCGGCGTCTCCCGCAACTTCCTCGCTGGCAGGAATTCGCGAAGCGACAATGGGAAGTCCGATTCCCATGGCTTCGACCAGGGGAATTCCAAAGCCCTCATACAGGGATGGATAGACAAACAGGGCCGCTTGTGAGTAAAGCGCAGCGAGTTCATCGTCGGTAACGTAGCCCGTAAGGACATAACGCTCGGGCCGCGGCTGATGTCTGATCGCAGCCTCAATCTCGGAAAATCCGAATCCCGGCCTCCCCGCCAAAACGAGTTGAAGTTCGCTCGCTTTTGACATCTGGGCAAACGCCTTAATCAAAGTGACGATATTCTTGCGCCGCTCAAGGGTTCCAACGAAAAGAACGAAGGGCTTTCGCAAGCCGAATTTGTCTTCGAATGTTCTCAACAATTGCTCCTGGGTTTCATTTGAAACGGCGGGAAGGCAGGCACTTCCGTACCAGGCAGTTCGAACCCTGTTCCCATCCAGTCCGAAACGCTCAATGACTTCGTTCCTTACGGCGTGCGAGTCGCAGAGTATGACGTCCGCAAACTTTACTGCACGAGTAATCGCTAACCGGATGTACCTTGCGTACATCGAGGGAAGAGCCCCGGGCAATTTCCATGCTGTTAAGTCGTGGATCGTGACCGCATACCTGGTCTGCGCCCTGCGCGTCCGCGGCACCAGGTAATTTGTGAAGTGAACTACGTCCGGCACCAGCCTTCGAATCTGGTCTTGAAAACCCGTCTCCAGCCAGGCTGCATAAGCAATGCGCCGCAGAAGGAGAGGACGCATATTACGGATCCAACCTGGCGCAGGTTGGAGAAGCAGTTCGAATTCCGGATGTCCTGCGAGCTCGTTTGCGAGGCTTTGGGTGTACCGACCAACACCCGTCCCTTTCTCGACTGAAAACCCGTCCTCCAACAATACTCTCATTTTGGAATTGAATCCGATCCTCGATTACGGCAGCCTGGCTTTGCCTGATCAGGAAGCCGGTGGCACCGAAGCCCGCCCGATGCTGGAAAACAACAGGTTGTTCCAGTTTGTTCGGAAGGCACTCGAAGAGAAATTCCTTGCAACAGTCTCCCGAGCACATTTCCCGAGTTTGCGGGCAAATTCAAGATCAGCCAGAAGAAGTCTGGCGCGTTCGACGGCTTGCTCGGAATTCTCAACAAGGAAACCATTCTCCCCGTCTTGTATGGGAGTTGAGGGATGCCTCAAGGAGATCACCGGCATCCCTGATGCCATCGCCTCTAACATTGCGAGGTTATGGCCATCCTCCGGTTCTCGGGTCAGGTTCAGGTAGGCCCGGCAACTGCGATAGAACGCTCGAAGCTCGCTCCAGTCCTTCGAGGGGCGGCAGCCCGGGATTTGCGGATTCCGTCCAACAATTTTGACCGGAACCTGAGTCCCGATGCGCATCAAGTCGTCGAACGCAAAATGCTCCCGGTGAAGGAAATTACCGACGGTAAGAAGCGACGCTTCCGTGCCTTCGTAAGGCCCCATTTCATCCAAAGGTATGCCCTGCGTAATCGTTGTCCCGTCGAGACCCCAGTCAGATCGCGCATAGGACGAGATAAACACAATATGTATCAATCCCAGCTTGACCATGGTTTGCAAAGCGAGGTTGGAATACAACTGCTTTGCAAATCTTCGAAGGCGGCTGCGGCTGAATCCTCCTCGCGCCCTTCTGCCATGGATCACCTGAATGTAAGGTTTGTGGTAGCGGAGGCAATAAGGAAGAAATCTCCCGATATCAAGCCAGATACTGTGCCCAATCACAATGTCGAATGTTGGGAACTTGCGGCGCGCGGTCGGCCAATCGATCCGTTCAAAATTCGCAGGGAACGGACGGTTGCAGTCTTCCCACTCCTTGAGAACTGACCATCGATGTCCCGTTTTCGACAGGTTGTACAGGTAGGCCGTGTGCCAGTTAATAGTCAGTATCTTTAACTCCTCGATTGCTGCCATAGCGCCTTTGTAGGGACCTTCATTGACTGTCGAGAATATTCTCCCCATCAGGCCGTATTTCCAATAACACGTTGGTTGCTTCTGATTTGGGAGAAACTACGCCTGAAGATGATCAGAAGTTCTGCTGGCGAACCCTTCGTCCCGGCTTCCAACTCATCCCCAGACTCCCTGCAAGACCTTCTAGAACCCTGACAGCCTGCCCTTTCAGCTTCCTTCCTTTCAGCGGAATTTGCCCCTCTCGTGCCCAAAGGTAAATGCGTTTTCTTAGCCAGGGGGGTAATAGAAAAAGACAACCCCATATCCAACGTGCTTTGCCGAATGAGTAATTCGCGATCTGCCTGAACGGCAGACGCTCTCCCAACAATGCTGCACGCGACAGGAAGACTACACCAACCACCGCATTACAGACTCTTGCATCTGGCTCGGCATTCAGGAACGAACGGGCATAAAACTTCCTTCCTTCCATCGCTTCCTTAAGGTCTGCGAGGCGGGCTTCGATCTGATCCAGCGTGACCAGGCGTGAATGGCCAAACAAGCTGTGGCCATGCAGACGATATACACCGAGCGTATCATTAACCGCTGCGACCGGGGCCTGAAATGCGGCTGCTTCGCGTATGAGCCAGTCCCAATGCGACCTGGCAACGCGGCTGGGAGGCAGTGGGAAAATACGCTTCGCGATCTCCACTCTCAGGGCCAGGCCGGAGGTTGGTGGGAAGACAGGTTCCGGTCCGTGTAGCAGTGCGGGCGCAAGCCAGCCTTCATCGAGTGGTTCCTCGGGTTCTCGTCCGCCGGGCCGACCTTGAGCATCCAGAATTCGTAGAGGGTGAGTTACCATGCCGGTCCCCGGATGTTGTTGGAATGCCTGGATGACAAGCTCAAGTCTGCGCTCGAGCGCCATATCATCTCCATCGAGCAAGGCGATCACGTCTCCCTTGGCGGCACTGAACGCGGTATTCAGAGCTGCGCCCTGACCTCCGTTAGGCTGTCGAATAAGCAGAATTCTTGGGTCCTTTCTGCACCAGGTTTCAATGACCTCGCAGGAATTGTCCTTTGAACCATCGTCACAAACAATCACTTCGAATTTGGGATATGTCTGCGCGAGAACGCTTTGAATTGCATCGCCAATGTATTTCCCGTAATTGTAGTTCGTGACCAGCACGGAAACGAGCGGGCTCGCAGGAAGAGGCCCAAACCAAACAGGTCGAAGATGTTCCATGTCGTTCGTTGATCGTCCACGCACTGCGGGTCCCGTTTGCAGCGGCGTAGCTCCCACCTGTCATAAATGATGAATAGTATCCTTACGAGGGCAATACATGCTTCCGTTCCGTCCGAAACCCGCGATTGTATCTTCCGCCGGAGTCATTCGACTGGTTGCCGAACGACCCGGGCACCGAATAAGATGACACAAGCCCAATCAGCATCCACGGAAAAACCGAGAGAATTCGGCGAAAGGTAACTCGAATTGATGGAATCGATCTCCAGGATAATACCGGCCTTCTTAGCAACCCATCTGGAGAACCTTGCTTTTCCTGCGGGTTTGCACCACTGAGGCCAGAACGAAGGAGGTCACCTAATCCTCGCAGCCAACGGCCAAACTATCGCCCGAACTCTGCTCTTCGCATACTTCGCGAAAGAGTCGCTCATAGGAAGCTACGACATGAGCGGCTTGGAAATCAGCCACCCTACGTGCGCCCGCCCTGATAAGGCCTTCGCGCAGTACAGAATCAGTAAGAATTCTCAGAATTCCATTTGCAAGTGACTTTTCATCACCTACGGGAACCAGAATTCCACATCTTCCATTCTCCAGAATTTCGGCAGGGCCTGCCACACAGTCTGCTGACACGACGGGCAGACCGCACGCCATTGCTTCCGCCAACACAAGTCCAAACCCTTCGCACAGGGATGGGAACGCAAAGACATCTGACCGTGACATGTAACGATACGGATTTGGATCATAGCCTGTAAACTGGACCTTTTCCTGAAGTCCTTTCTGCGTCACTAAATCATGAATTCTGCGTTGATCAGAACCTTCGCCTACTATGATGAGCCGAGCGTCGATCTCTGTCAGCACGCGCTCAAATGCGCCGATCAGATATTGCAAGCCCTTCGTTGTCTCAATTCTTCCAACCCAGAGTATGACGGGCCTGTTCTTCGAGACCAACCAGGGATGATCAACCGGCTCCTGAGAAAGCCTCTTGATCGCCTCGACGTCCACCGGGTTGCTGATGGAGATGACTTTCGTCTCAGGAAGCTTGAGATCATGCAATAGATATTGCCGCACTCCTTCCGAGACGGAGATAACTCGGTCGGCAAGCGGATAAAGGAACCGGTTGAGAAGACGAATGATATTTGCAGTAATCCTGTCACTGCGAATTTCCGTTGCGCCGACACCGTGCTCCCCAACAATAATCACCATCTTTTCAGGCGTAAGCTTTGCCGCCAGGATCAAAGCCCAATTACTCATCGCGCCCGTTCCAACCGCGATATCAGGCCGCTCTTGACGAAGAATCCGCCGCAAACGAAGGACCGCAAGTAGATTCACCGCCAGCTTTCGTACCAATCTTCCGCCTCCCTGGATGCCGAGTGCATAGTGGGAAATGCCGTCCGGAAGAGGATACCCTCGGTCTCTTGAGTACGTCACGACCACGGGTTTAAACGCTTGCTGATCCAGGTATCGGAGAACTGTGGCAAGGACTTGTTCAGTGCCCCCAATTCTTAACGCGTAGCCCATGAACAGAACTTTCCGCATAGGGTTCCTTATTCCGCACTCCGACCCTGGAGAGCCTTGGGTTTCCTCTGCCAATTTGCGGCGGCACCCCTGTTGTTCATATTTCTTGGATTGCCGGCGGCATTCACGGCGAAAGATTCTCTGTAGCGACGGGCCAGGGGAAGCAGGAAGAACAAAGAAAAGGGGGCAAGGAGGGCCAATGGGGGAATCACAGATAATGCGTAGCCCTCGATGCCGACAAGGATGATCCCCGTGCTGCTGACGAGGATAGCGTAATTTAAAATTCCGCCCCACAGTACGAGCGAAATAATACTCAGAGTCTCCGCATGGTAGAGGTACCTGTGAATGAATCCGAATCCCAACCCCTGGAGAAATGAATATAGTAATAGCCCCATCAACCCCCACTCCACATATCCGGTCCCCATGGGAGTCAGAGTCACGGACAAGTCAACTCCATTTGGAGGCATGTCGTTCATAAGATTGTAAACATATTCGGAAAGGACCGGGGTTTTAGGCTGGCCTGTTAACTGCTCCCAAATTCGTTTTGCTTCAAGACGCAGACCCCGGCCGTGCATAGGACCAAAGCGACTCATGTACTTGAAGGTGAAGTCCAGCGGCTCCGCAGCCGTTTTTGTAAGTCTGTCATAATAGGTTTCATAGATGCCCTCCGCCTGCCAGTATCCCTGGGTTGACATCATGCGGACTGCGACGATCGCCGCCGATGCCGGGACTACGATAATGATCAGCGGTAATAAAGTTCTCCAGAATTCCCGTCTCTTGTTCATGTAGTAAAGCATGATGTTAAACCAGACAAAAACCATGATGGCTGCACTTTTTGTCCCAAGCAGTCCGTCGGCAATGATTGAAAGGCCGAGCCCCACATACGTCATTCCCCTCGCCGCGCGGTTGCCGGTTTCACGATGGACTGCCCAGGCCATAAGCCCCAGGACCGCGTAACAACCAGGGCCAAATACTGTCATTATCCGATTAACGATTCCGCTTGTTGACTGGACCCAGGCAAGTGCGGGATTACCTGAAAGAATTGGGATGCCCTGCTGTGCAAAAAACACGATCGTCAGAAACGTGGCAGCGGAAAGTGATACAAACAGCCCCACATTCAAAGGCAAGACAGGAAACAACAGCCTGATCTTGGTAGGTCTGGGCTGGTTGGAAGGTTTGGATTGTACGGCCGATGATGTACTGTCAGACTGCTGCCTCGACTTCTTATTTTTTCCGAGGCCGGGAAGAATGACATAGTTAAAGAGCAAGTCGGCCGCCAGAAGGCCGGCAAAGAACATTGCGAAGCCTTCGGCGGCGTACGCGTAAGAGGATCCCCCGGATTCTGCATGAATTCGTAAGAGCCCCAGGTAGATGCACGCAAAATACGCTGCAAAGAAAAAGGGAAGACTGAATGCGCTTTTGTACCTCCAGAGAATCAACGCAATAATCGCAACAACACCGATGGAAACTGCAAGCTCATTCATGATGACTTTCCGTTGGCCTCGGCCGCGTGATAAATCCGGACGCCAGTTTTTTAAGGGCTGACTCGCTTCCCCAGCCGTCCCCAGATTCCGTCGATGGTCGCCTGGCAAAGGAGTTTGCACCGGGCTAACTTATGATCACGGAAAAAAACTGCAACTCCGACGGGTTTCAATAGTGTTTTCGCCAGTATGAATGGAGCAATCCAGGGCTTCACATACCTTGTCCTGACGAAAATTGTGTTCCGGACCACGTAGTAAGTTCTCCATGACTGCGCAAACGGCACCCCTGAATCCTGCTTCCAAAGATCAGAAAACCTGCGTCGCCGTGGTGGGGCCCAGACATTGCGATGGATGACTTTGCTGGACGGTACCAGAAAGGCTTTAAATCGTCTGGAAATCCGATAAATGAACTCCGTATCGTCCCAGTAAATGAACAGGTCCTTCAACGGAAGTCCGACCGTGCTTATCGCCTCTCTTCGAACCATGACGCCAAGGAAACCTGCGGCCTCAATAGGAACAAGCGATCGCGTCAGCGACTCCTCGCTGACGGCGGGAACCGTGTCCATGAACCTGTTGAACCGCTTGTAACTCCCAATCTGTGGTTTCAGGTCCGCATCGAGTACTAAGGAGGACAACAGGCCAACCGAAGAGTCGCTGAACGAGGGCGATTCCGTTAACTCTTTCAGCGCGTCAGGCAGTGCCTCTACATCGTCGTCCATCACCCATATCCAGTCATGCTCCTTCTCATACGCCAATCGAAAGCCTTCATAAAAGCCGACGGACCCGCCAAGATTTTCATTCAGCCGAACGTGCGTAACCTTGTTCCCGTATTTTCCCGCCAACATTTCTCCAGTCCCGTCGGTGGATGCGTTGTCGATCACCAGGATTTCATCGAGTGGGCGAACTTGATGGATGAGCGCCGCAAGACATCTCTCCAACAGAGCACGTCGGTTGTGAGTAACCACTACTGCTGCAATGCGTGGTTTCCTGCCTGGATCTTGCATCGTTAAACTGGTCCTGTTTCGCCGGCCGTCGGGCAGGCGGCGCCATTTCTTAGACTGCCATGATTACCCGTTGCGAAAATCACTCTGCAAGAAACACAGGGGCCGCCGCGACCTTCCGAGCGATGACATTGGGCTGCCCTCAAACGCGTGTTGCTTACACAGTTTCCGCTTCATCGCGAACTAAGAAACCATTAAACCGAGTTTGACTGCCCGCCCTCGTAGATTGGCAAGGGCGGCTGTGAATCCAATGGCGCCGCCGCCCTCACTGGCTTTGACGCCTTTAAAGCAATAGAACACGCGAATCGCTCGGTCCTGACGGGCCATAGAAGATCGAGTCTGCACACTAAATCGAGCAGCGGCGAGAAAAGCGCCGGCAAGCCACGTTTTCCCAGAAGCAAACGATAGAAAATAGAGCAAGCTAAGGCGCTGGGAGGAAACGTATAAGGCTTGCACGCATTGATCTCGAACCCGGTTGCGCGAAAGAGGGATTCCAGGTTGCGCTGCCAATAACCCTCTCTGACGTGCCCGACCGAACTATGAAAACGCCAGCCGAAAACCCGCGGGTAGTTCGGTGTGGGCACAGACAAAATGACGAAGCCGCCCGGTTTCAAAACCCGATAGACTTCAGACAAAAGGGCTGTGTCTTCCTGCACATGCTCGATCACATCAAACAGCAACACCCCGTCGCAACTCGCTGCCCGTACAAACTCGAGGCGCGGCGCGAAATGGACACGGAAGTCAACATTATGGATACCGCCTCGGACCTTTACCAGGCGAGCGGATTCTATTGATCGCTCGTCTGCGTCCAGTCCACACACCATCCATTGACTGTGCCTTCGAGCCACTTGAAATGACATTATCCCGTCCGCACACCCAACTTCCAGGACATGTGCGCGCTCAGGAAGCGGATTTTCAGCCATAAGACGTTTGACGGCGCGCCAACGGGTATGAGTGTGAAGGTCCGGAGTTCCATAGACATGGTAATACGCGCTGTAGCAGACTTTCATCAGCAGGCGCACAGAGAATCTGTAGTGATCACTCAACTCCGGGGCAAGGGCGGCGAATTCCTCCCCAATAGGCACGGCTCACGGGTCCTTTCGATCATGAGTTCCGGACGTACGCCGGACGAAACCTCGCGGGATTCAGACCGTGCTTCAAAGTATAAATGAAGGAGGCTGCGTTCACAAATGTCTCGGCCATTACAACGCCGGTGGCCATTCCATTCGCCCCCCATATCGGAGCCAATAGAAGGGCCAATGCGATGTTAAGAATCCCGGCAAGAAACAGGATGATTAAGACGGCGTAATCACGCTTAAATGACAACATCATCAGCGTTGACCAGACCGTGGCCAGGGCAACGTTCGGAATGCACAGAGAGAGTACTCGTACGACGTTAACTGCGGGCATGAACTTTGATCCGAAAATAATTCTTACGATTTCCGGAGCCAGCACGAAAGTGAACACAAAAGTTCCGGCCCCTAATGGAGCAAGAACGCTTAATATCCTTCTGCCTTCACGAAGCGCAAGTTCCTTTGAGGCGTGGGCCAGGTTGGCTACTTTGGGGAAAAAAGCCTGGGAAATCGGGCCCATGGCATCAATGGCTGCCCTCACCAGCCGCTCCGCTGCAACATAGTACCCAACAGTTGAAAAATCCCTCACCAGCAACCCCAGCAGGAAGGCGTTTCCAGAAGTGTAGAGCGTTGTGGCGCTGGCCGATAAAAACAGGGCCAGGCCATTCTTGAGACTATCCCATATTTCGGAAATCCCCGGCAGGGTCCAACGGATTTTCAATCGGAACGTTGCCCAGCCCACGCCGAGAAGACCCGCAAAGAAGGATTGAATTGTCAGAATCCAGGCACAAAGAAGAAGGTCCTTCGGTTGCTTGACGAACAGAATCAAGGCAATCAGGCCGGCTGACCTTACCGAAATATTAATGATGGCAATGCCCGTCATTCGTTCAAGGCCCTGGTAGAGCCAGGTTGGAAACAGCGCCTTTCCAGCAAGCGATGCAAAAACGATCCACACCAACGCCGCAGCCCCTCTCACTTTCGTAACGAAAAGGGTAACAGGAAGCAACAAAATAATGCTTATCGACAAAAGAATAAATTTGGCACCCCAGACTCCCATTGCCGTGCGGCTCACAGACTCGCGGTTTTCCCGCTCCACCGAGATTATTCTGGTGGCTGACCAGTCAAACCCATAATCCACGAACACGCTAAAATAGGCCACCAGCCCCTGGGCAAAACCAAGCAGTCCGTATTCCTCGGCTCCGAGGACGCGCACCAGATAGGGAACGGTTATGAGCGGGAGAATATAGTTTGCAAAGCGAATGGAGTAGAGCGACAAAGCATTTCGAGCGACAGCCCCACTTAGAAGTCGGCGCAAATTCAGCCGAAAGACCTGGATGTTCCCGGCCAGCCCTTCAATAAAGCCGCTCATAAATTTCAATCGGTTTTTTCACGTTCCGCCCCAGTTCGCAACGCGCCGCACGCGACCAGCGTGCTGTTGTTCTCGTACGCGGCGCCTTGACACGCCCTCATCGCCGCCCCTGTCATGAGGCCGTCACGGATTGAATCGGCAATCCCCTGGAAGACCCATCGGGCATAACGGCCGACGGCATAAATGTCATGAGCTTCCAAAGCAACAAGGGCTTTTTGTCTCCACTGTGAGTCGGCCCATGACCATGTATAGGCGACGTCTATCCAAGTGGGATCGACGACATCAACTTCGCGGATCCAATCCCATTCCTGCAATTCTTTGATGACGTTCTGGCTGTATTCATCCACTTCGGCACGGCCGGGTTGCCTTCCCTCGGGATATGCTCGTTCAACGTAGATGCTGACACGCTCTTGACTGCTCCGGGCGGATTTGGGCAAGAATGACGCGTCAACATTACTGTAAAATCCTACGCGATGAAATCCCGCCTTCGTGGCGGGTATGTAAACCCAATGGTCTTCCGGGCAGGCCGGCCCTTTTACGGCCCCGACGTTGAGGACCAGGACGGAAGGTGAAGGGTCAGGTATGGCATCGACTTTGAGTCCGGCCAATTCAATTGTGCGATTCAGGGGAAGTGTGGTTAGAAGTGCATCGTACCGAACCGTGGTTCCGTCGGAGAAGGAGACCTCTTTCTCAGCCGCGTCGATCTTAATGGCGCGCTTGCCGTAATGGATGTTGCACGCCTCAGCCAGGCGCTGGGCCAGCACGTTGAGTCCTTCTTCCGGGTAAATGAACGTCGTGTTATACCCAACAGCGGGGGATGAACGGAGTGTCCCCTGAATTACATGATCGAGATTCACGGGCGATTTATACGCGTCCTGTGGGGCGATCCGCTCATAAAGCCCGGCGGTATAAAGATCATGGAAAGGGAAGAAGAAGAGGTTGCAGAGTGTTTCTCCAAAGCTCGACTGCAACCAGTCCTTCATTGTACGGATATTTTTCATTCCGCTTGCAGCCTCGAGGATCTCTCGTAAGCTTCGGGAGGAAATCTCGGGGCCAAGACAGCGCAGATGATTTTGAATAGGATATGGAACAAAGACGCCCTTCTGCGGGAACCACACCGAGGACTTCCGCGAGTATGTGCGGAGCTTTGCGACAGACCTCATAAGGCGATGGACAACCGGATCGCCGCCAAAAATCCAGTGGCCCCCGCCAATTTCAAACCGGTAACACTCGCCGTCTTCAGGCGCGGAAGAACATCGCTCGCCCCCATCCGGCGCCACATAGTAGGACGAGCAAATTCCGCCCGGGTTTTCCGTCGCTTCGAACACTGGAAGGCCGGATAAACCTGCACCCAAGCCCGTCATTCCTCCGCCCAGCACTATCACATTGCTCTTCACGCGGTCTCCCGGTTCGCAAAGATCGATTTTAACACTGGCAGCAATTCGTTATTGTTCTTCATATCCCTCGAGCAGTTTCTAAACCCAACGCGCTGTCCGACCTTGAAAAACGAACTAAATTCCTGGTTTGGCTTATGGATTCCCTGCATGCGGAACACCGGACTGGAACTCCGCAACATAATCCACCACAGGGCAGGGTGGCACCTGGCCCGGAATCGATAGGCCGGAAAGCCTCTTATGCGACACTGACAGGTGGGCTCAATCCCGGAAATATTCTATGGTTCTCGCCAGTCCTTCTTCCAGGCTGACTTTCGGCTCCCAACCCAGAAACCGGCGCGCTCGGGAGATGTCCGGACACCGGAGCTTGGGATCATCGGCCGGCAAAGGATGAAACCTGACCCGGCTGGAACTGCCGGTCATCTTCAGAATGATGCGGGCGATATCCGCAATCTTCTCTTCTCTGGGATTGCCCAGGTTTATCGGATAATTAATCCCCCACTCTTCTCCCAGGCTGCCGACCGCCCCAGTGCCGGCTTCCGTCAACAGTAAACGAACTAAACCCTCAATCAGGTCGCTCACGTAGCAAAAACTTCTTGTCTGACTTCCGTCGCCATAAACTGTGAGGTCCTTTCCCTGGAGGGCCTGGACGATAAAATTGGAAACGACGCGGCCGTCATTCGCGCGCATCCATGGACCGTACGTATTGAATATTCTTGCAATTCGCGTGTCGATCCCGTGCTTTCGATGGTACGCCATCGTCAGGGCTTCGGAAGCGCGCTTGGCTTCGTCGTACACGCTTCGCGGTCCGATCGGGTTGACATTGCCCCAGTAATCTTCCGTCTGCGGATTGACTTTAGGATCGCCGTAAACTTCCGAGGTGCTGGCGAGCAAAAAGCGAGCGCGATGAGTTCTGGCCAACTCCAGCATGTTCCGCGTACCAATGGTCCCAACTTCCAGGGTCTGAATGGGATATCGAAGATAGTCAGGCGGGCTGGCCGGGCATGCCATGTGGACAACGGCATCGACTTTTCCCTCGATATGCGCTCCTGCGGAGACGTCCTGGGAAACAAACCGGAAAGCCGGGTTCTCCTCAAACGCTGTAATGTTTTCTCGCCGTCCGGTCAGCAGATTGTCCAAACAGAGAACTTCGTGCCCTAGCGAAAGTATCCTTTCGCAAAAGTGCCTGCCCAGAAATCCTGCACCACCGGTCACGACAATTCGCATTGATCACCTTTCATCCAAATGACATCTGAGGTTCTCCACGCTTCGGCACTCCCCCGGTACCTGTGCCAGTCTCAAGTTACCATAGCGACGAAGCCGCTTGAAGACATTTAATTGCGGGTCAGACAATGAAGGAATTAAATTGACTGTCGTGCTGAAGCCAGCGGCACTGGAAACCTTTGGCCTGTTTATGCTTCCGGGCCTTCAGCCCGATAATCACTTCCGTATCCATATCCGTACTGTTGGTAGTATCCGTACTTGCCGACGTACCCATTCTTGTGAATATTGACGTCATTCAGCGCGACGCCCAGGATACGTGCTCCAGCCCCATAGAGCAATGAGCGGGCCCTGCGTACCACCTCATAAGGGGTCTCGTTGGCTCGAGTCACAAGGACCACAGCGTCCGTGAATGTGGCAAGGATCCGGCTGTCTGCCACACTTAAGAGTGGCGGCGAGTCCACCAAAACGTATTCAAATTCTTCGTGCAGCTTTCGCAGCAGTTCCAACGTTTTCGGAGAGGAGAGCAACTCTGCCGGGTTGGGAGGAATCGGCCCGCAAGGGATGATGTAAAGGTTCGGAACCCCGCTTAGCGGCAAAATGGCCTCGGAAAGCGTCACTCGGCCGGTCAGGCATTGAACAAAGCCGGGGCTGTTTTTTACTCCGGCCGCGCGATGGACGGCGGGTCGTCGCATGTCGCAATCCACAATAACGACCCTGCTGCCCAGGCTGGCGAGCGTTGCGCCAAGATTGATGGTAGTTGTCGTCTTGCCTTCGCCGGAAAGCGCGCTCGTAACGAGCAGCACCTTGGGTACGGGGTTTGCCGATAGCAGGATCGATGTTCGCAACGACCGAAAAGCCTCGAGGGCCATCGGGTCCTTTTGAAGTGCAAGCCCATAGGAGCCATTTGCACTATCCCCGGCAGCGACGAGACCGGGTTCTGATGATTTTGAAGACCCGTTCAAATGCACTGACGGGATCATGCCCAGCGAAGGCAGGCGCAACAGCGATTCAACTTCGTCCGGGGTCTTCAGTGTGTTGTCCAGGAACTCCTGGAGGAATGCCAAACCGACACCAAGGCTCAAGCCCAGGATGCAGCCAAAAGCAAGATTCAACACAACTCGCGGTTTTGCCGGGCCCTTGGGTACTTCCGCCGGGTCCACCACCATGATATTGCTGGCATTCAGTCCGGCGGCCACCTGCGCCTCCTTCATCCGCTGCAGGACCCCGTCGTAGAGCGACTGGTTCGTTTCGACATCGCGCTTCAGGATGTTGTATTGAATAGTCTTTTGCGAGACCACATCCACCAGCTTTTCCTGTTTCTTGATGAGTTCGTTGAGGTACTTTTCCCGTGCCTTGGCTGCCTGATATTCCTGAGCAATGTTTTTGGTCAGCGCTTGTTTCTGGCGATTCAGATTGGCCTGCAGCGTGTCAATTTGCTTTTTCAAGGCCACTGCCTTCGGATATCCGGGTTTTACGGTAGCCGTCAATTCAGCATACTGGCGCTTCAGGTCAGACAGATTGACTTCGAGATTTTGGATGAGATTGTTTGAAAGCACTCCCGGAAGGTCCTGGACCTTTCCTTCCTGAACCAGGCTGTAGAGCGCCTCCTTCTGGGCGCGGTCTGCCTGAGCCTTCGTGTATTCCTGCACGAGTTGATCGAGGCGCGCGTTGGCCATGCTTTCCGCCTGGGAGTTCACGGCGTTCTGGATGAACAGGATCGAATTCTTCGCCGCATAATCCTGGAGGGCGTCCTCAGACTTCTTGAGTTTGGCCTTGAGTTCGACGAGCCTGCCGGAAAGCCATTCTGAAGCTTTCAATGCTTCGTTCCACTTCACCTGCAAATTCTCGTCGATGTAATCCTCCCCAAGCTGATTGGCAATGCGCGCCGCCAGGGCCGGGTCGTGCGAGAAGAAAGTTACTTCAACGAGATTGCTGCGCTCAATTGGATTAACGCTCAGCGATCCCATGAAATTGGCCACGCTGTTCCGATATGCCTCAGAATTGGGGTCCGGCGGGTTGGGGTCTGACGGCGAAGGGATGTGCTTGGGGTTCTTGGTAACCAGGCCCAGATAACTGCGGCTCTGATAGAACTCGGGATATTGGTAAAGTCGCAAGTCGCGCACGACGCGTTCCGCCAGAGATCGGCTCCTCAGAATCCTGTACTGGGTCTCACGATAGCTCTGAAGGTCCCAGGAGGCGCCCGCTTGCGCGATTTGCTGAAAGCTCAGGACCTGAGGCTCTTCAGGGTTGATTTCGATCAGGATCCTTCCCGCATATACAGGCTTTTCTTTGAACGTGGCGATCGCGACTGTTGAGAAAACGACCAGCAGGCAGGTCAGTACGGTCCACCGTCGCTTGAGGATGATATTCCAATAATCGAGCAGCCGGGGCGCTTCTTCAGGCGCAACGTCAAGGATTCGGTCTTCGTGTATGTAACTCCCATCAAGCCGCTCGAGGCTGCGAGTCTGATTGACCGGTGTAATTCTGTGCTCTTCCATGCAAGTTCCTCGTCCACAATCGAGAGGACGCGATCTTTCAGACTTTTATGTTCCTGATGCCGGTCGAAAAAGCCTGGCCCACCCGCTGCGTTGTGCCAGAGGCCCCGCGAAACCATTAAGGGCCTCTAATCTTCATGAGCCTAACAGACCCTTTCCGCTGCTGTCAATCTATGTACTAGATTGAAATTAAAACTCTTGCTAAAACAGCCATGAGTCTTGGAGGCACAAACGCTGACGGGGTCTTTGCCTCGGCAATCGGGTGTCTCAGTCGCGGACATGGCATGCTGAGCGGGTATCTTACATAAGCAGGCTCTCCAGGTTGCCCTGCGAGTGCTGTGACCTGATGGCAGCAATTCTCCATTTGGTTCCGGCGTGGCAAAACGTTCAAAAACTGAAGTTTCCTGTCCGGAATTTTATGTTTTCCGTCCGGCGCATTCGAAGCGAGGCCGTCGGCAGATTGACTGAACAGCGGACAGACATGATAATGAAGGCAGGCGTTGGAGTTCGCCTTTAACCGCCCTTCATTGGGAAAATGACTCCTGAGCCGGGGAGTTTCCCGAATGGGCGCTGCACGGCAAATCTGACAGTTCACCTGATCAGGAAATCCCCGATAGTTCAAAATGATTTTCCTGCTTGGACAGGCCACGGGACCGCTTTAGACGCGGACTTGCCCATGGCACCAGAGAGGCAGCATGGCGACAGGCCCGGATGACAGGCCGTTGAACGCAAGAGAAACCGAGAACAATTCGGTCGGGACCCTGCCTGCTGTGACAACGGAACTGAATGGCGCCGGCCGGCTTCTGCGTCTGGCGAGGTTGGGAGAAGAACTTGGTACAGACCGCGTCGCCGACGAAGCTCGTGAACTGGCTGCGCGTGTGTCTGAAGGCCGGTTCTATGTCGCCTGCGTTGGCCAGTTCAAGCGAGGCAAATCAACCCTTATTAACGCGCTGATCGGTGATCCCATTCTGCCAGTTGGCTTTATTCCTGTTACAGCCGTTCCTACGGTCATTCGTTACGGCGAACAGCGCAAAGCTCGGCTGAAGGACCGCAACCTTGTATGGCATGAAATTCCTGTTTCAGAAGTCAAGAGGTACGTTTCAGAGGAGCATAATCCAGAGAACTCCAAGGGGGTTACCGGAGTCGAGGTCTTTGTGCCAAGCCAACTTTTGTCCACAGGGATGTGCCTTGTGGATACTCCCGGCCTGGGATCCGTTTTCGCTGGGAACACCGCCGCCACCCGGGATTTCATCCCGCACATTGACGCTGCGCTGGTGGTACTGGGCGCTGATCCGCCGCTGGCCGGCGACGAACTTGCAACCGTTGAAGTTGTCGCCCGTAATGTTCAGGAATTGATTGTAGTCCTCAATAAAGCGGACCGCACAACGGAGGCGGAGAGGCGCGCCGCCGAAGAGTTTACGCGCCGGCTCCTTGAAAAACGCCTGAAACGGCCGATAGGGCTGCTCTACGAAGTAAGCGCTGCGGAGCGGCTGGAAAATCGCGGGCCGGAACGCGATTGGCCCCGGCTGATTGCGGCGCTCGAACGTCTCGTACAGGATTCCGGATGGCAGATTATCCTGGCTTCCTGTGAGCGGGGGCTCGATCGTCTGAGCGAAGAACTGCTGGCAATTGTCGCCGAAGAACATGAGGCCCTCGACCGCCCGATTGAAGAGTCTGAAAGGCGAATCGCCGCGATGAAGGCCACGATCGCTGAGGCGGAACGCTCGATGCGAGAACTTGGGTTCCTTCTTATGGCTGAGCAGCAGCGCCTTTCCGACACCCTTGTGGACCGTCGCAAAGCCTTTCTCCGCAACGTGCTGCCGCAGGCCGTGAAGGAATTTCAAGAGTCCCTTTCCAAAGTTCCCCGACGGGCCGGACCGGCCTACCGGCGCGCGCTGATGGGACTGGCGCAGGAGATTGCCAAAAAACACGTGCTGCCGTGGCTTGCCGCGGAGCAGCAGGACGCCGAACGCGAGTATCGGCGAGTTACCCAACGCTTCGTTCAAATGGGAAACGACTTTCTGCGCAAGCTTGCTGAGGCGGGCGTTCCGGAATTAAGCCGCATGCCGCACGCCCTGGATGCAGAAGCAGGGTTTCGGATTCGTTCGAAGTTTTCCTTCCTTGATCTCATCGAGATCGCGCAGCCGGCGTCGCCGCTTCGATGGCTGGCGGACTTGATTCTTGGTCTTGTCGGCGCACGAAAAGTCATCCAGCGGGATGCTGTGGAATTCCTCGGTCATTTGCTTGAAACCAACAGCGCACGCGTCCAAAGCGACGTGATGAACCGCGTCCAGGAAAGCCGCGGACGATTGGAAGTAGAAGTCAGGAAACTTCTCCACGAAGTAAGCCGGATTGCCGAGCAGGCCCTGGCCCATGCGCGTTCAGCACGTGATGCAGGCGCTGCAGGCGTTCAGGAAGCGCTTGACCGCCTGGGCCGTCTGGAGCGGGAAATCCGTGACGTCCGCCTCATTCCGTCGTCCTGAATGCTGGTCCTTGCCTCTTTGGCACAATAGTCTTAGAACGACGGTTCTTTGACACCATCCCGCACTGATGCAAAAGTTGTTACTCAGGGGGAGGGGTATGGGAGATTATAGCTCCCATGTGATGCGCCTTTGCTAATCACAGCCCCCGTTTCTAAGGGCTGTCTGAGGCGGGCCGAGGAGAGACAGCTCATGAAGAAATTCTCAACGTATCTGACGATTTTCGCGGTTGGAGCATGTGTGGCGCTTGGACCGGCTTCATTGGCGGGTTTGGCGCGCCCGAACCCGGCGCTTCCCGGCCATGGCCCTGATCGGGACAAGGACAAGCACGAAAAACGGCACGGCCGCCACGAGCATTGGGACAACGGCCGTCACAGAGGCTGGTACCGCAACCGCGAAGGGTACTATCGTTTCGATGACGACGACCGTATCGAGGTCGAGCGTTTTTACCGTGAACACCGCGATGAGCGTTGGTTCCGTGAGCCTGCACCCCGTGTCGCCTTCGCTTACGGTTACGTCGTCGGGCCACGCTACCGGCCTTACTGCCACCCGCTGCCCGTGGTGATGCTTCAGGAGTTGCCGCCGCCGCCTCCACATTGCCACTATTTCCTGTACGGCGGTAACGTTCTGCTGCTTGACGACGGCTACCGCGTGCATGACTTCATTCAGTTGACCTTCAATTTCGGGCGCTGAGTGGGAAGCGGATTTTGCAGATCAACAGCCGGTTCTGTGTCGCTGCGCGCCTGATGGTTTGGAATCACTTCATCCGCCATCGGCGCGGCTGCCCAGCCGGCATTTCGTGTTCTGCTTTCTTAGCGGCTGAAATAGAAGACGCGCAATCCCCGCAGGCTGCATTTCTTCCCTCCACGATTTTGTTGCCTTGCATGCAGATTGAGGCTCGCGCGGCCCATGAGTGCCACGGTTCTGCCACGCCCGATGAGTTACTCCACATCGGCAAATGCTTCCAACGCTCAGGTGAGCGCTCAGGATGGCAATCCTGCTTTCGAAGTGTTCCGACGCGTGCTATGATACCGCCCGTTACAGGGACGCCCTGTGCCCTGATCGATAGGTAAGCAGATTTAATACTCATCGTAAGAGCGAGGGGCCGATGGCAAACAGACAGGCTTACGCGCGCAAGTTAACTTATGGGATCATGGCGCTCTTCCTCGGCATCAGTACCGCTGCCGCGCAAAACAACACGGACGCACTCAAAAGCGGCTTTGAAAATCCGCCTGAGAGCGCCCGGCCGCGGGTCTGGTGGCACTGGATGAACGGCAATATCACCAAGGAAGGCATCAAGCTGGATTTGACGTGGATGCACAAGATCGGGCTGGGCGGCTTCCAGACGTTCGACGCTGCCCTGTCAACGCCGCAGGTGGTGAAGAAACGCCTGATCTATATGACGCCCGAGTGGAAGGACGCCTTCAAATATGCCACCACGCTCGCCAACGAGTACGGCTTGGAAGAAGCGATTGCAGGTTCTCCCGGCTGGAGTGAGACCGGCGGCCCGTGGGTGCAGCCGTCGCAAGGCATGAAGAAGTATGTGTGGAGCAAAACCAGCGTGGAGGGCGGAAAGCCCTTCGCCGGCAGGTTGGCGCATCCACCGTCCAACACCGGCGCATTTCAGAACATCGGCATTCAGGACGCGCTAAGCTCCCGCCGGGAAGGCAAACCCATTCCGCAGTTCTATGCTGATTCGGTGGTGGTTGCGTACCGACGGCCCGCAACCGACGTCCCGCTCGAATCATTGCACCCGACAATCACTTCGAGCGGAGGCTCATTGGATGCGGCCATGCTTACCGACGGCGACCTTGAAAAAACCACGGGCGTCCCGATCCCACCCGTCGGCCAGGAAGCGTGGATCCAGTACGAATTCCCAAAGCCCACAACGATCAGGTCCATCACGATCGTGACGAAGAATCCCAACCGGATCGTTGCGGCACTGGCAGGAATATCCCCGCCGGAAAAGGCACTCGAGGCCAGCGACGACGGCCAGAACTTTCGTGTGATTGTCAAGTTGCCCGACAGCGGTGCGCCGGAGCACACCGTTTCATTTCCGCCGGTGACGGCGAGATATTTCCGCGTCACTTTCAAGCGGACGCCTCCTCCTCCGCTCCCGCCGTGGGCCAGTGGTCTTAACCCTGCATCGCTTGGGTTCAGGGTTGGTCCTCCGCCCACCGAGTATCAGGTCGCGGAACTCGTGCTTCATCCGGGCGCTCGCGTGAACCGGTTTGAAGAAAAAGCGGCGTTCACTACCTTGCCGGACCTTTACGAATTTGCGACGCCGGCTTACCAGCCAGGCGACGTGGTCAAAAAGTCGGACGTCATCAACCTGACTTCAAAAATGCGGCCCGATGGGACGCTCGACTGGACGCCGCCGCCCGGAAACTGGGTCATCCTCCGCTTCGGGTATTCGCTGCTGGGAATTACGAATCACCCCGCCACGGCCGAAGCCACCGGCCTTGAAGTGGACAAACTGAACGGTGCGGATGTCAAAAGCTACATGAATGCCTACCTCGAAACCTACAAGGACACGGTCGGCCCGGACCTCATGGGAAAGCATGGCCTTGGGTACGTGGTTACGGACAGCTGGGAAGCCGGCTCACAGAACTGGACCGACGATATGATCGCCCAGTTCAAGAAGCGGCGCGGCTACGATCCTGTGCCTTGGATGCCCGTGCTTGCCGGAGAGATCGTCGAGAGTTCGGCGGCCAGCGACCGCTTTCTGTGGGACTTCCGCAAGACCATCGCCGACCTGATCGCCGATGAGCATTACGGGACCATCGAAACCACTCTGAAACAGTGGGGCCTTGGGCACTACGGGGAATCGCACGAGAGCGGACGCGCCTTCGTCGGCGACGGAATGGAAGTGAAGAAGCTGGATGATATTCCCATGGGTGCCATGTGGACGCAGACGCCTGGCGTCAATAAAGTGCAGTACGGTTACAACGCGGATGACCGCGAATCGGCATCTGTTGCCCATATCTATGGGCAGAACATTGCCGCCGCGGAATCCATGACAGCAGCGGCCGCTCCCTGGGCGTGGTCGCCGCAAACGTTGAAGCCCACGGCCGACCAGGAGTTCATCAACGGCATCAACCGCATTGTGATTCATGAGTCGGCGCACCAGCCGCTGGTTGATAAAAAGCCGGGACTCACGCTCGGACCTTTCGGCCAGTGGTTCAATCGCAATGAGACGTGGGCCGACGAGGCCGGGCCGTGGATCAATTATCTCGCCCGGTGCAGCTATCTCCTGCAGCAGGGGCATTTTGGCGCGGACGTTGTTTACTTCTACGGCGAGGACTCGAACCTCACCGCGATCTTTGCGAACAAGGCCCCCAACATTCCGGCGGGATACGGATTCGACTATATCAACGCCGACGCGCTGATTCATGAGTTGAACGTAAGCAACGGCCGGCTGACGACGCCAGGCGGCATGAGTTATCGTGTGCTGGGGCTCGACCCCTACAGCAGGCATATGTCATTGCCTGTGCTGCGAGCTATTTATAAACTTGTGAATCAAGGCGCGGTCGTCGCCGGGCCGAAGCCCATGGACGATCCAAGCCTTGCTGACAATCAGGCGGAGTTCCACCGGCTGGCGAATGAACTCTTTGGCGACGGTTCCGGAGTGCATCGGGTCGGCAAAGGCACGGTTTATGCCGGAGAAAGCCTGCGCGAAGCCCTTGACGCCATGCACGTTTCTCCGGATTTCGATTACACCAGGCCTGAAAGCGACACCACGCTCCTGTTTGTCCACCGCAAGCTCACAAATGGCGATATTTACTTCGTAGACAACCGCAGCGACCGCACGGAACATGTTGAAGCGACCTTCCGCGTAACGGGTAAAGCTCCTGAATTGTGGCATCCCGACACGGGCGAGATCGATCCGGCGTCATTCAGGATTGCGGAAGGACGCACCACCGTTCCCCTGAAGCTCGAACCCTGGGGTACGGTCTTTGTTGTTTTCCGAAAGCCAACCCGTGAAACATCGCGCACCATGCCGGCGAAGGTCCAAACTCAACTTGAGACTGTCAATGGTCCGTGGAAGGTTACCTTTCCGCCGGACCTCGGCGCTCCGCCGTCTATCACTCTCGATACCTTGTCTTCATGGAGCGACAACCCGAACGCCGGCGTGAAGTACTTTTCGGGGACAGGCACCTACACAAAAACCATTAACGCCCCGGCAAGCTGGTTCAAACCGGGGACGCAAATCTGGCTCGACCTGGGCGACGTCAGAAACCTGGCAGAAGTCGAGGTCAATGGAAAATCCTTGGGCATTGTGTGGCATACGCCTTTCCGGGTGAATGTGAGCAGCGTGCTGAAGCCCGGATCCAATGAACTGACGATCAGGGTCACGAACGCGTGGGTCAACCGGCTGATCGGCGATCAGCAGCCGGGCGCGACGAAATATACATATGCGGACGTAAAGCCGTATAATGCCAACTCGCCGTTGCTGCCTTCGGGATTGCTTGGGCCGGTGCGCATTTATTCCGTCGCCTCGCAATGACATTGGCAGGGTGCTTTCACAACCGCCGCAACAGATCGCGACAACGCTGCTTTCAATTATTGGCAATAAAGCCGCGAAAGACCGCGTGCGTAAATTCGCCCGGTGTGACGCTTCTTCGCAGGGCAGCGCGCCATCAGCAATAGCTTCGCCGTTTTGGGCGCGCCGCAGGCTGCAGGCCTCACCCCTGCCTTCCGGTTCTGCAGCCAGGTAGCCACATAAATGAAAGAGACAGTAGTTTCCTGCGCTGGGCGCATCTGTCCGCAACAGCACCCGAAGTTCATTCGATAGCGCCTGACGACCCTCCGACTTAGGTCGTTGCCGAGTTTCGGTCAGCGAATCATACTAAAAGTGAAAACAGTCTGGAGGAAACATTATGGCGTACGTTATTGCAGAGCCCTGCATTGGAGTCAAAGACACAGCCTGCGTGGACGTGTGCCCGGTGGATTGCATCCATCCCAGGAAGGATGAGGCCGGGTTTGCAGAAGCCGCTCAGCTTTATATCAATCCCGAAGAGTGCATTGATTGCGGTGCGTGCGTTCCGGTTTGCCCCGTTTCGGCAATCTTCCCGGAGGAAGATTTACCTGAAGCGTGGAAACACTTCGCCAAAGTGAACGCGGATTATTATAAGCAGGCGGCACAGCCCTCCGGTTCGCCGGTGAAATGAGGTTTCCCCCTCGTGCGCCCACGGGCAGGATGATTCTGTCCGTGGGCGATCCATAATGCATCAAGCGGGCCTTCGCCGGATGCCGATCTGATTCGGGCGGAAATGGGTCATCGCCGGCCGGCAGAATCCACTGTAGTTGTCGGGTCTGCTCCCTGCCAGGTGACGTCCGCAGTCGGCCCGTAGGTGGAAGGGACTTTCTTCCCTAGCAGCCTTAAATAGACGGTGAGCTGAGTGCGGTGGTGTGCCGTGTGCAAGACTCGCCGCCAGAAAATCCAGATACGCTGGCGTTTCACGTCAAAAAACGGCGCTTCTTCGGTCCACCAACCCTCCCGCTTCGACGCCAGGAAGGTAAGCCTTGGCAGTGCGAACTCCAGCATGTGCCGCGCATAGTCCTCGGGAGTTTCCACCGTTGGAAGAACCCTGTCCGGCGGCGGTTCCGGCGATCCCAGAAACTCTCCAAAGAACCGTCGTTCCGAAAGCAACTGGTGTTTCATGATTTCCGCTACGCTGCTCGACCGCGGGTGCGGCCGAAAAGCAAGGTCCCCGTAGCCGAACTCGCTCCAAACGGAGATCACCTTATTGGTTTCGCTCGCATACGTTTCCAGCATGTGCTGAAGGAATGGCGACTGTGCGCGCGGGACCTGCGACTCAGGTATGGCGATACGCTCGTAACTCATCGGCATCGGTAGGCCCTCCAATACCCCGGGCAGGCGTTATTGATTGACCGCCCGGTCTTCCGTCTCTTCCGCAACCGAGCCCGCCGGCGCGGAGCCATTTGACACGCCAACCCGTTTCGCCCAGAGCGGATAATTCAAGCCTGCCAGCCGGTTGATCGCAATCCCCTGGAGGACCAGCAACGCCACAGCGACTTCGATGATTGCCAGGTAGAACGGTTTGGTCACGATCCCGAGCGAAACAATCAGCGTGGTTGCCCCCGCGGGCGGATGCGCGGCCTTCAGCAAGATCATCAGACTTGCCGTCAGTGCAAGTGACAGGGCGGCAGCCATGATGCGTCGCATGTCCACGTTGCTCTCTATGGCGGGCGGGGCATGTTGCAGACCCAGCAGCAGCAGCGATCCGTATCCACACGCGATGCCGATGGCGTGACCGTAAAGCGTGTGGCGCGGTGTGGCGGTCGGCGAAAGCGGAGTGTAGAAAAGCAGAATTGCCGTTGGCCCGAGCGAAGGAAAAACAAAGGGCGTGTGGGAAACCATCGCCACCCCCGCGAGGATTGCGATGGTAATGAAGCCATTGATGAACATGAACAGCGCCCAGATGCGGCGCTCGGGAAAGCGGTCAAGAAGATGAACAAGCCGCAACCGCCTGGCGATGCCGCGAACGACCTCGGGGTCGAGCAATGCCAGCCGCGATGGATATTCGGTCCTCCTGGCGTGCGGCCCTTTTTCCGCGTCAAGATTCAGTTCGTTGTTCATGCGCAAACCGCAGAAAAGCGAAAGCCTCTTCCATTTGTATTAACAGAGATTTTCGTGAAGCCAGCGGCCGCGAGCCTTGCCGGCAGCGTCGAAGGGTCAACCGGGACCAGAGTATCGCGAATGTGGAGCAGGCGCATCAGCAGGCCGTCCGTGCTGTCCACGGCGGCAAACACGCCGCCCGGCCGGATAACGCGACGGACCTCCTCAAAAAGCTTATTCTGGAGTCCAATGGATCGAACGTGGTGAAGCATCGTGAAAGCCACGGCCCCCGAAAAGCACTGGTCTTTGAAAGGCAGCGCCGTGCCGTCGCCTCGGATCACGCGTACATTTGTGCCGCGCATGCGGTTCGCGAGTGAGTTCGCCAGTTCCGGGTCAATTTCCACGGCTGTGAGTCGATTCAAACGCTGCCGGAGCCAATCCGTTGTGAGGCCAGGGCCGGGACCGATTTCCAGCACGTTGTCGCCGAGATCAAGGCCCCCTACGACGGACGGAAGGATTGTTTCTTCCAGCATTCTCTTCCAGCCGCTCGACCGGCAAAGCCAGCGGTGCACGCGGTTCATCTTTGTCTCCACTCGAAAAGGGCAACAATCAGGCGGTGCGATTCAACTCGGGCCGCATGAAAATCAAATCGTGAGCAAGTTCCGCCGGTGCGCAAGCTTTGCCTTCGACGGCCCTGCAGGCTTCATCAAGGCGTTTATCGCCGCCACAGCAATAATCGGTTCCCAACGGCTCGAAGACTTTTGTGGAGGCCGGTGTGGCGAGAACAGTTTCCTTAACTATTTGGGTTCCGTCGATATCCACGCCGTTTCTCCCTTTCCACCAGGCAGGATGCCCAATGCCGTCCATTCTAACGCAGGCCGGTTGCCATGGTTTTGCCGCGCAACCTCCTCGCAAGCGCGTTTTGTACGACCCATTGCAGTTCTTCTTCGGAGAGCGGGTAACTGATATAGTCCAGAATGCCGAGTTCGAGGGCATCGATTCGCGTCCCCGAAGAACATGCACCCTTGCAAACAACCACCATCCCGGCGCCTTTCCAGTGCACAGTCGGAAGTAATTCGTGGAATGTGCCGTCGGGCAAATGCGCGGAGCAAAGTACCAGGGAGACTTCAATGCGATCCAGAATATCGCGTGCTTCCCGAAGACTTGAGGCGCCGATAGGCTTCGCTCCGAGTGCAAAGACGGTGCGTTCTACAGCCCTCAGAATGCGGTTATCGGGTATGACGACAAGGATGCCGGGCGGCGACTCATTCCTTTGCTCGGACGCACCCTCAACGTCCGTTGAAATAACAGCGAAAGACATTGCCTGGCCGGGCGGATCTGTTGATGGCCTGTTCATTTTTCCACTCCTTCGGATAGTGATTGGGCCGCATCATTCGGTGCGGTCCGTCCCGCTGGCCCGCTCTGCGAAAAGCTTCATGATTCACGGGCGTCCAGTTGCGGATGCGGTTCCCTCGTGCAACCGCGCATCTTCGCGCTTCAGGCACTCATGGGCTGCTTCAAAAATCAGATAAGCCGAGTTCCCGCGAACGATGCAGTTGCCTCCTGCCTCTGAATACATTGCTGCCATTTCAGGGTCGGGCTGAGCAGCTTCCAGCAGCACAATCCGCGGCTTGTGCGAAAGCTGACGGAATGTTTGCCAGATTTCTTTTGGATCTACTTCCGGAAGATATTCGCCGAGCAAAACAGTATCAAATTGGCTCGAGCGGAGCTGTTCGATTGCTTCGCGTCCGCCCCAGGCTGCGGTGGTTTCGTACCCGTTGTCCTCGAAATAAAATGCCAGCCTCGTTATGAGATCGTGGTCTGCGGCGGCGATTAGAATGCGTTTTTTCACTGGCATGATTTCTTTTTCCCCTTGGCCCCGGCAAGCAGTCGCTGCCGCAATGCGCCCGTTGCATCGCGGAACATGGATTCGGGTTTTAATCTATGGAATTGCAGGCGCGATTGCGAGGACTAAAGTCACAGGCCCCCCAATTATAGAGAACTTGGTCCACGGGCAGTCGTCAGCTTTCCCGAAGCACGACGACAGTGACGTCAGCCATGGGCCGGCCGTGCGAGAACCCATCCATCGAGGCAAAGACTCCTCGAGCGGTCCTTCCGGCGAGTTGTACGCGCGTCTGAGGAGTTCGAAAAAAGCTTGACTTTCCGGGCGGAAAAGTATACACTTGTAGCGTGGTCTGGGCCAGATTCTGCGGCCTTTGATAGGCTAGACCATCGTATTTGCGATTTCGGCTCCGGTTCGGCCATTTCGGCAATGAAAGATTGTCGGCTCTTGTGTATCTCATTGTTGTACACACAGTTGCATAGGGCTCGGCCTGAACAGGCGAGGGGAAATGGGACAAAAACACGTCAATTTTAAAAAACGAACCGGAGAAGTTCTTTAGAATCAATCACGCTGTGTCAAAATAGAGCAAGAACGAACCGGAACGAACCTGAAAACGAACCGGAGAAATTATTGAAAATATGTGCCAGCCAACAAAATGAACCGGAAGGAACCCGGGAGTAAGACAGGGTCAAACTAGCCTATTTCAGCAAGGCAATTCCCCCGTCGCACGCCCCCGTCGGTTGAAGCCGGATCCGGCAGGGGATTGCACGAGCAGGGCTGAGGTTCCTAGGTGAATTTTTGACAAGCCGCGACCAAATATTGTAGTTTTATTGAATTTAAGGAGAGAAAGCATTGCGTAAATTGCCGATTGCCATCGTCGCGTGTACCCTCGCGCTGTCTGCGTGCAGCATTGCAGGTTCGTTGAAGTCCAAAGACGCCATCAAGGGCGCGATTGAAGCGCACCTTCGCGACAACCCCCACCTGTCGCTGAAGAACTTCAATACCGAGATTGAAAGCGTCGAGTTCAAGGACGACACCGCCGATGCACTGGCCAGGTTCGTCTCCAAGGCAGACCCGAACAGTGCGGTTGAGGTCCGATATCAATTGAAGCTGGACGGCCGTCTTTGGAAGGTTGTTTCCAGCCAGCCGGCCGGCGGCCAGGGCATGGGCGCGCATGGCGGCGCAGAGGGCTCCATGCCGATGGGCCATCCTCCTGTCGCGCCGGGGCAGCAGACCCAGCCGCCTCCTGAATCAAGCCACTGAGGATGTCCACGCAGCAACCGGAGGACTCCCCCCATCTGCTCTTTCGGGGTCCTTTCCGTTCCGGCAAGCCGCTGCCTTTTTAACCGTCGCGGTGTATTCTATAAAAAGAGGTATCGGGCGATGGTGCGCCGCGTTTGTCTGGCGAAGTGGGGATTCTTAGTGGCCGTGACATTTGTGGCGTGCTTACCACTGCTCGCGGAAACGAATGCACAAACTTCCGCCGCCTACCTGAAGCAAGGCAACGAGTATTCCCGCCAGCAGAAATGGAAAGAGGCTGAAGCCGCGTATCGTAAAGCGCTGAGTCTTGCACCCAATTCCGCCCAGGCCCATTACGGACTGGGCAACGCGCTGGCGGCGCAGCAGAACGTTGGCAACGCGCTCCGGGAATACAATCGTGCGCTGGAGCTCGATCCGAAACTCGATGGAATCCACCGCAACATGGGCGCTCTCTACGAGAGCATCGGGCAACTGCCCGAGGCGCTGAAGGAGTATCGGGAGGAATTGCAGTTGCATCCGAACGACGCCAAATCCATGGCCAGCGTTGCACGCGTTTTGGCATCGAGCGGAAACTATCAGGGCGCCATCCAGGAATATCAGTCGGCGCTTGCCAGGGACCCCAAAGACGCCGAAATTGAGGCGGCGTTTGCGAACACGCTGCTCCAGGCAGGGAATATCAGGCAGGCTGTTGAGGAATATCAGAAGGCCGTCAAGCTGGCACCAGACAACGCCGATGTCCATGCGGGCCTGGCGAATGCCCTGATCCTGTCCAGGCGATATGCCGACAGCATCACGGAGTATCAGGCGGCGATCCGTCTGAGTCCTGATGACGCACATCTGCACTACAGTCTTGCTTCCGCGCTGGAAGCCACAGGGAACCTGATCCCCGCGATTTATGAATACCGCCAGGCCGTATCCCTGCGGCCTGACCAGACGGCCTACCGCTACAACCTGGCGCTGGCCTACCGCGACTCAGGCGATTATGCGGATGCCGAGAAGGAATTTAAAGAAGTCATCCGGCAGGACCCGGACAACGCGGACGCCCATGCCGAACTGGCGGCAACGTACCTCTCGATGGGCAACCACGCTGCCGCCGTCACACAGTACCGCGAAGCCCTGCGGCTGAGGCCGGATGACCCGGAGCTTCGTGAGAAACTCGGTTTGGTCCTGCGGAAGACCGGCGACCTGACGGGCGCCGTAGCACAACTGAAAAAGGCAAGAGAGCTTTCGCCAGAGACAACTTCCTATCGGCAGAACCTTGCCGAATCGGTTGAGGCTTCGGGCGACATCGCCAGTTTTATTCTGGAATATCAGCAGGCTGTACGGCTCCGCCCGAGCGATCCAGGCGCCCACCTGGACTTGGCAAATGCCTACATGTCTGCGAAGAAATTGAAGGATGCTTTGGACGAATACAAGGTCGCTGCGCAGCTTGCGCCAAAAAGTCCGGAAGTCCATTATCGCTACGCTATGGCTCTGAAGGCGGCAGGAAAAACCAGCGAGGAGCAGGCTGAGTTGCAGAAAGCAGTCCAGTTGCGGCCGGACTATGCCGAGGCGCTTGAAGCGCTGGGAGACCTTCTGGTGGCCCAAAAGAATTACCAATTGGCCATCCCGACTTACCGCGACGCCGTGCGCATGCTGCCGAACGATCTGGACCTCAGGATGCGACTGGCCCACGCGCTGGAGCAGAATGGCGATCCTCAGGGAGCGGTCCAAGTGCTCGAGGAGGCTGCAAACCTTGACTCCACTTCTGTGCAGTACGAATTGCAGCTTGCCGATGCGCTGGTTGCCAAGAAAGATTTTCAGTCGGCGGCCAGGGTTTACCGGCAGGCGCTGCCGCAGAAGCCTTCAGACCCGCAACTTTCGATGCGTTTGGGGAACGCGCTGCTGCAAATGGGTGACACGAAAGGCGCAGCAGAGGCGTTCCGCCAGGCCCTCAAGGACCAGCCCGGCTCACCTCAGGCGCACCTGGAGCTGGCGGGAATGCTGGAGCAGACCGGCGATTACGAGAGTGCGGCAGAAGAAGCGAAGACGGCCCTCAAGACAATTCCCAATTCCGCCAAAGGGCATTACCTGTTGGGCGTTGCGCTGATCGGCCAGAAGAGAACTGATGACGGCATCAAGGAATTGCGTGAAGCGCTGCGTGATAACGCCGATTACAGCGAGGCGAGGCTTGCGTTGGCGAATGCTCTTCGGCAGGACGGGCAACTCTATGAGGCGATCGGCTATTACGAGCAGTACTTGCGCGATAATCCGTCGGATGCCAGGGTGCACCTGATCCTGGCCGACGCTCTGAACGAACGCAAGAATTATGCCGAGGCCATCGAGCAGTGCGAGGAAGCTGTGCGGTTGATGCCTGGCAATGCGCAGGCGCATTACGACCTGGCCGTCAATCTGGAAAAATTGGGCAAGAACGCGGATGCGCGCCGGGAGTACGAAACGTATCTGAAGCTCGATCCAAACGCTCCGAATGCAGAAGCCGTTCGAACATTGATGAGAAAGTTGGCGAGGCTCGAAAGCCGGGGATGATTGCTGATACTGCGGCACAGCGCCCGCTTCTCGCTAAAAAAGGCGACCCCGTTGAGAAACGCCAATTGTCGGCAACTTAACGCCCCAGAAGAGATTTGGCTATGGTCTGAAGCTGCATGAAGGATGTCCCCTCATAGATCTTTCCGATTTTCGAATCGCGCAGGTATTTCTCTGCAGGGTAATCTTTGGTGAATCCGTAGCCTCCGTAAATTTCGACGCATTCCGAGGCCACGTGTTCCGCCACATCCGAGCAGAAATACTTGGCCATGGCCGCTTCCCTGAGAAAGGGCAAGCCGGCATCCTTGAGCCGAGCCGCGTTGTAAGCCAGCAGGCGCGCAGCTTCAATCTGAGTGGCCAGCCGCGCAAGCTGGAACTGGATCGCCTGGAACTCGCAGATGGGTTTCCCGAACTGCTTCCGTTCTTGCGCATAGTGCAGGGCATGATCAAACGCGCCCCGGGCCACGCCCACCATCTGCGCGGCAATTCCGATGCGGCCTTCGTTCAGAGTCTCGATCGCCACTTTGTAACCTTTGCCAACCTCTCCCAGAACGTTTTGCCGGGGAATACGGCAGTCTTCGAGAACCAGTTCGCAGGTGGATGAAGCACGGATGCCGAGCTTATCTTCCTTTTTCCCAACCGTGAGTCCCGGCATTGAGCGGTCCGCGAGGAATGCCGTGATCCCTTTGTATCCCAGGTCGCGATTGACTGTAGCGAAGATGATGAATATTCCGGCTTCCCTGGCATTGGTGATCCAGAGCTTTCGTCCGTTCAGCACATAGTGGTCGGCATCTTCAGTAGCGCGCGTTTCCAGTGCAAAGGCATCGCTGCCGGAGCCTGCTTCTGACAAGGCGTAGGAGCCGACTGTGTCACGCACGAGGCGCGGCAGAAATGCCTTCTTCTGCTCTTCCGTGCCCCAGCGCAGGATGGCGTTCGAAACCAGCGTGTTCTGAACGTCAATCACCACTCCCGCAGAAGCGTCAACGCGCGAAAACTCCTCGATGGCGAGCACGGCCATGAAGAATGATCCCCCGCTGCCGCCGTAGTTTTCCGGCACGCCGATTCCCATGAATCCCTGCTGGAAGAATTTCTCGATCAGGTCCTGACGGAAGACGCCCTCGCGGTCCATGGCCTCGACGTGCGGACCGATTTCGTTTTCGGCAAACTCGCGCGCCGCCGTCCGGAACATCTGCTCTTCTTCGGTGAGCATGGTTAGCGGCGGAATTGAGTGCGCTGACACGGAAGCCGGATCAGTCATGAAATTTGACCTCGGGCAAACGCCCTCATCTTATCACCGTCACAAAGCAGTGCAAACCTCGTGGAATCGTCGATGAGAGCATGTTCATTTATCCGCGAAAAATAAACGGAGCATGCTGCGGCGGAAAAGTGCAACAGACAGCGCCCTGCCCGGGTGCTACCACTGCACGCCGGGATAGAGGCTGGGTATGCGCCGAATCCGGTAACCGATCTGACCGGTCACGTCGAGTTCCCAGACCAGTTGCGGTGTCGGCTCCTTGGTCACTTCCATTACGCGGGAGTTAAATGGATTTGCGCGCAGAAAGCCTTCATCGAACTCCACGTCACCGTTAGGAAGCAAGTCCATACTCCCCACTGCTTCTGAATAGTCCAGAGGCGAATCCTCCCAGAGGACGTGCGCGGTGCGCCCCGCCTCATCCACTTGAAAGAAGGGTACTCTGCTGTAACAGGCCGGCTGGCCCGTGGTTCCACACAGGTCACCATTGTCGTCGAGGACCCGCGTGTAACCGTTGTCGAAGAGTCCCAGAGTGAAAATGCCCGTGCTGTTTGGGCTCAGGAACCGAATATCGTGTTGCCCGTACATCCAGGCGGCGGGCGCTCCCGAATCCAGTGTGAAGTCGCCCTGATATCCGAATTTCCAGAGAACGTCGCCTGAACCCTTGCCTTCTTCGTAATCGATTTTGATTACCCACGATTGATGACGGCTCGAATAGAGCAGGTTGCCGTCGTAAGGAGAATAAATGATCGCGTTGCCGTGAGTCCAGTCCGGCAGACCCTTTGGATGACGGTTGACATCCAGGTGATCGAACGTATCCCAGACCCAGACAGGGTTCCAGTTCTGGTCCAAGTCGATTAAGGCATCGCCAAGAACCGAGACGGTCCCGGTGTAACCCACGAGATCGGTGAAGTCCTTCCAGTGATTAATCAGAAGAATCACATGTCCATTTGGCAGCAGGCAGAAATCATGATGGATGGCCGATATTGTCAGATTATACCCGGCGGAGGCGAGACGGCGGTTCAATTCATCAGCATTCATTTCGCGGATAATATTCCCCGCGAGGTCGATTTCACGAAGATCGCCGCCAATGCCGTCGCCGGCGATGCCTACTACCACCGCGTTCACCAGCACATGACCATTCGGCAAAAATCTGTAGGGCAGAGGGCTGAGATTAGCCGTGCCTGTGGGATCAACGTCATAGTACCAGATCACGTTTCCCTGCAAGTCTGTAACAATCGCCTGCAGTGGATTATTCGAGGAAAACTGGGTTGCGAGGTTATTAAGAGTAATCTTTTCGACTCCAGGATTGGGTTGCAGCGTGCCTGACGGCGTCACCGTAATCTGAGGGACCCGCGTGGCGGGTAACGTTCCTGTTTGAAAGCTATGGTCAACATCCTGAAACACCGCACCATCGGGCAGAGCCACCACAGCCCGCATGTGATAAGTCGTGGAGGCTCTCATGCCGGCCACAAGCATATTTACAGTTCCTCCGCCTGAGGGTGGGCTTTGTTGCCACGTGCTGAGTCCGTAGGAGGTGTCCGGACCGAATTCGACTTTCATCTTTGCGCCGTCAGGCAAAGTCATTGTGTACTGGGCCACCAGCACGTTAATTGTGGGCGAGACCTGACCCGGCGCGATGACCCACACCGTGGCCGTCGCACTCTTGGAAGTGTTGGCCACGCTCGTCGCCCTGATGGTGACTGGAGTTGCCAGTGCAGTCGCAGGGGCCGTATAGAGGCCCGTGGAACTGATCGTGCCCGCGTTGGAAGCAGGGCTGATGATGGACCACGTCACTGCGGTTTGACTGGCGCCGATGACGCTGGCGGAGAGTTGCAAGGATTGGCCCGTGGCTACAGCAGAAGTCGTCGGCGAAATTGAAACGGAAACATCAGGCGGAGGTAATGTTGGCGAATCAGGAGAAGAACTTTGACCGCAGTTGAAACCGAGAAGAGCTTCAAACAAAAGTATCGCGATGAACTGGACTCGCCAACGAAACTGCATTCCTTTTTCCCTCCCGCAAAAACACGTTAGTGGCTGCCTTCATGCTCATTAAATCCTTCTAATCCCGGCCATTTTATTCAGGCTGCGTTGCGGAGTAAAGAAGGTTTCCGGCGCAGAAAGCTGTGAAGCGCGGCAGGGCACAGTTCGACGCGATGGTCGGATAAGAGAGCGATGCAGGGGAATGGCTCACGCTGCGGTGAAGCGGGGAACAAATTCTTCCGCGACGAAGGTTTCAATCGAGGTTGGGGTTGTATTTCTCTTCGAGCGCGGTTCGAGCGCCGAGACATAACCACTGTTTAATGCTTCCCACATTTCGAGCAGCAGATTGACCATGCTTTCTGACATGCCGATCTGCGTCAGTGCAGGCCGGAGTTGATCGGCGGACGCCTGCACATAGCCCAGGCCGGGCTTCCCGAGAGCTTTGCCGATAATCGCAGCAACCTCGTTGTAGCTCACGTCGCGCTGACCGAGAAGTTCGCGCGGCTGCTTGGCCGCGAAATCCGCGCTGAGAAGGATTTCTGCCGCCGCAGCGCCAATATCGCGTGTGGCGATGAAGGGCAACGGCAACTCCGGCCGTATCGGACCGGCAACCATTCCGAAATTTCGAATGACTCCTACCTGCGGTAGAAGGTTTTCCATAAAGTAGCCTGCGCGGAGATAAACGGCATCAAGTCCTGCAATGCTGTTCAGTTTTTGCTCCAGGTGGTGGAGGTCGGTGATGGGTCCGGTTTTTTCGGGCTTGTCCGCGCCGATGCTGCTGAGCACTACCGCCTTGCGAACGCCAGCCTTCTGAATGGCAGCCGTCAGTGCGCCCGAAACCCGCTCCTGATAGGCAGGAACATCCGGCGCGGAGATGTTGGGTGGCACCATGGCGTAAACCGCGGTCGCTCCTTCAAACGCTTTTGTGAGCGCCGTCGCGTCGGTGACGTCCGCGACGAAGGCCTCGGCACCTTGCTCCGTCAGCCTTTCCAGGCGGCTGGCGCTCCGGCCGATCACCCGCACTTTTTGTCCCTGCTTCAGGAGTTGATCGGCGACCACGCTCCCTGTGTTACCGCTTGCTCCGACAATCGCATACATACCGCAGCCCTCCTTAACGTGATAGCTTTTTGGATGCGGCGGCAGTTGGCGTGGATTCACAATAAGCGCCGCAAGGAGAGAGTGTGAAAGAAGCCGCTATGGCCTGCGCTCGATTTTGAGCTCGACGTGCTCACCCTCGGCAAGCGGCAGCGGTCCATTCAACTTCAGCGTGCCGTGATGGTAGGTAGCGGTTGCGTGAATTGGTCCAGGGTCCGTGAAGTGGGCCGGCGAAGCTTCCTTCTGGCCTCCGGCGGCTGCATCAATGGCCTCGTTGACAAGGCGGTCGGCCTCGCGGTTCTGTTCCCGCCGGACGTGCTCAATACGGAAAGACTCGAATTGGCCGATCATCGCCCGAGCGCGTTCATGCAGGGGCTTGAGGTTGGGGTTCCTCACCTGATACTGCCCGTTGATCTGCCGTGTCAGCAATTCCGAGTCAGAAATCACTCTCAGGCGGCGGTAGTTATGCTCGATGGCATAATCGAGGGCGGCCAGCAAACCCTGATACTCGGCGATGTTGTTCGTTGCGTGCCCCAGGTATTTGGAGAGTGAGGCCAGACGTGTTCCGTCTTCCGTATTGACGATCACCGCATAAGCGGCTGGGCCGGGATTTCCGCGAGACCCGCCATCAATATGCGCGATGATCATTCTTGTGTCGGCTGGCTGGTTTGGCATGGCTTCGGAGTCGATTGCAGCCCGGCTCCCAGATGACACGGACGTTCCATTTCACTCCATCTGCGTTTCCGGCCGAGGGCTCACGACGGCGTTACGGGCTGTAGCAGCGTCGGTCTGCACTAATTCGGTGTAATCGCTTGCGGGCCTTCAGCCTCAGCCGCGGCTGCAAGGAGTTCGCGCGAATAAAGAATGCGCGCGCAGTTTTCGCACTCGTAAATTCCCTCCCCGGCGCGAACGTCGTAATACAATTGAGGCCGCAGGAGCACGTTGCATCCCATGCATTTCCCGTCGCGAACTTCTGCCAGCGCCAAGCCGCCCCGCCCCCTGCGAACGCGCTCATAGCGAGCCAGAACGTCCTGATTCAATTTGCCCGCCAACTCGCGGCGTTCCTGGGCAAGCCGGTCGCGTTCATCTGCGCTCGCCTTGGCTGCGGCCTCCAGACGAATCTTCTCCGCAGCGACGCGCGCTTTTTCAGAATCCAGCCGTCCGGCTGCCTCTTTTACGAGCTTTTGCAGTTCTTCAGATTCGATCATTTTTTCCAGGATGCGGTCTTCAATGCGCCGGATATTCTCTTCTTCGCCCTCGATTTCCTTGAGCATTGCGCGATATTGCTCGTTGGTCTTGACCTGGTAAAGCTGGTCCTTATGCTTGGAGATTTTTTGACGGATCAGTTGGATTTCGCCTTCCAGGTCGCGGCGTTCTTTCTGGTTTGCGCTCAGGTGCCGCTGGCGTTCCTCGTGGGCGTGAATAAAATCGTTAAGCTGTTTTTCAATGGCTTGGATCTGGCTGGGGAAAGCTTCGATCTGGGAGGAAAGTTCAGCGATCTCCTGATCCAATCGCTGAAGGTCGATCAGTCTCTTAAGGTCGGAGTGCACTTCTTCTCCTGCTCCGTGACCGGCTTTGCGTTTGTAATGCCCCTGTGGACCGAATTAAGCACAATGTCTTCCTCATTCACGCTTAACAGCTATTCTGGCACATTCCAAAGAGACCATCAAGCCGAAGGCCGGGCAGTCACGAATCATCGTCTCGGGCTGCCTGTTCAGTGACAAATGGGGGAACCGGCTCCCGAAACAAATTCTGCACCGGCCACACGCAGCCGACAGCGCGTTCCAGAACGTGAAGCCCAGCCTTACGGCAATCGCATGAGGTTTTAAGGCTGGTACGAAATCACACTGCTCGCTCCTGGCAGATCGCGAGGCACACGGTTTCCGCCAGACGTTCAACTACAACTTTGCGGAGGTGATGGCGCCTTCCGAGGCCGAAGAGACCAGTGCGGCGTACTTGGCGAACACCCCTGACTTGTAGCGTGGTTCAGGTTCGCGCCAGTTTTTGAGGCGACTGGCGATTTCCTCAGGAGTGAGTTCAACGTCGAGCCGGCGTCCGTTGACGTCGAACACCACAATGTCACCTTCCTTCAGAGCGGCTATCGGTCCCCCGCGAGCGGCCTCAGGAGCTACGTGTCCCACCATCAGGCCGCGGGTCGCTCCGCTGAAGCGGCCGTCCGTCAGGAGGGCCACGGATTCTCCCAGCCCTTCACCTACAAGCGCGGCTGTCACGCCCAGCATCTCACGCATGCCGGGTCCGCCGCGCGGCCCTTCGTAGCGGATCACAACCACTTCACCCGCTTTGATGCTCTTTCCGGTCACGGCCTTCATCGCCGCTTCTTCGCTGTCAAACACACGGGCCGGGCCGCGGAAATACGTCGGCTCATGGCCGGAGATTTTTACCACGCAGCCTTCGGGCGCGAGGTTGCCTTTCAGGATCACGAGCCCGCCTGTCGGTTTCCGTGCATTGGCGACGGACTTGATGACGTCCTGGCCCGGCGTCTCCTTCGCGGCCCGCGCCTCTTCGCCAATCGTCTTGCCGCTGGGTGTCATCTGGTCTTCGTGCAGGAGGCCCGGCTTGCCCTCGATGAGTTTCTTTGCGATCAACGGAATCCCTCCGGCTTTGTAAACGTCAACCGCAACGTATTTTCCTGCAGGCTTCAAGTCTGCGATCAAAGGTGTGCGCGCGCTGATGGCGTCAAAGTCGTTAATCGAAAGCGGCACACCCGCCTCACGCGCCATGGCCAGAAGATGCAGGACCGAGTTGGTCGATCCTCCCGTAGCGGCAACGCTGATGATGGCGTTCTCGAAAGCCTTGCGCGTCAGCACGTCGCGCGGCCTGACCCCGCGCTTCAGAATATCCATTACCAGCTTGCCGGCTTCGAATGAAGCTGCGTCCTTGGCGGCATCCATCGCCGGAATACCGTTGTAACCCATGGGCGAGAGGCCGATGAATTCCATGACCGTGGACATCGTATTGGCTGTAAATTGTCCGCCACATGCCCCTGCGCCCGGGCAGGCGGCATTTTCCAGGGCCTTAAGTTCGGCGTCGGACATCTTTCCTGCTGCGTTTGCACCAATCGCTTCGTAAACGTCCTGAATCGTGACGTCGTGGCTCTGGAAATGTCCGGCAGCAATCGATCCGCCGTACAGGAGAATGCTGGGCACGTTCAACCGCAGCAGCGCCATGGCGCCGCCGGGAATCGTCTTGTCACAGGCCACCAGCGCGACCATGGCGTCAAACATGTGCCCGCGGCCGACGAGTTCAATGGAATCGGCGATCACTTCCCGGCTTACCAGGGAGGCCTTCATGCCTTCCGTGCCCATGGTGACGCCGTCCGAGATCGCGATGGTGTTAAACTCCATGGGAGTCCCGCCCGCCGCGCGAATGCCTTCCTTTACCTTGGCGGCCAGCCTCCGCAAGTGAAAGTTGCACGGCATGGTTTCGATCCACGTGTTGGCGACGCCGACAATGGGCCGGGAAAGGTCTTCATCGGTAAAGCCGATGGCCTTCAACATGGACCGCGCGCCGGCGCGATCGCGGCCTTCCAGAATCACGCGGCTGGGTAATCGAGGATCAACTGGCATGAAGCCTCCAGAGAATTGAATTAGCTCGAAGCTGAAACAGCGATCATCGCAGATTCCATTTTGAAGAGCAAGCATCTCACCGCTGGCAAAGTTGGAGTATGATGGGCGCACCGATGCCTGACGAGGTGCAGACCAAAAGTGAAACCTGACAGTCCAGAGAAAACGAGTGAGGGAAATATCGACCGCAGACGGTTCTTGCGGCTCGGCGTTGCGGCGGGGACAGCTTCAATCACTGTAGCGCATTCCGGCCGCGACACCGACGCTGCGCCTGTCGCGCCCGGAGTTCGGGCGTTTGAACTGAACGAAGTTTCCATCGCCGAACTTCAATCTGCGATGAGCTCAGGAAAGCTGACCGCTCTTTCGATCACCGAGAAATACCTCGAGCGCATCGATGAACTTGATCGCCGCGGCCCTTCGCTTCATTCGGTAATCGAAGTCAACCCCGACGCGCCGGCCCTTGCCCGCGAACTGGATCGCGAGCGCAAAGCCAAAGGCCCACGCGGCCCGCTGCACGGCATTCCGGTCCTGTTGAAAGACAATATTGGGACGGCCGACCGGACTACAACCACGGCCGGTTCGCTGGCGCTGGCCGGATCGATCCCGCCCCACGACTCGTTTGTGGCGGCCCGACTGCGGAAGGCGGGGGCCGTCATTCTGGGGAAAGCCAATCTCAGCGAGTGGGCGAATTTCCGCTCGTCGCATTCCACGAGTGGTTGGAGTGGGCGAGGCGGACAGGCGCGCAATCCTTACGCGCTTGACCGAAATCCCTGCGGATCAAGTTCCGGCTCAGGCGTTGCGGTTTCTGCGAATCTGTGTCCTGCTGCGTTGGGGACGGAAACTGACGGCTCGATCGTTTGCCCTTCATCGGCCAACGGCATTGTGGGAATCAAGCCAACAGTGGGATTGGTGAGTCGAAGGGGGATCATTCCGATCTCGCACAATCAGGACACGGCAGGCCCCATGGCGAGGACCGTCGCCGACGCGGCCGCGTTGCTCGGCGCGCTCACAGGCGTTGACCCGCAGGACCCGGCGACGCTGGCGAGCCGGAGCAAATCCTTTACTGATTACACAAAATTCCTTGATGCGCGCGGGCTGCGCGGTGCACGCGTCGGCGTAGTGCGCCATTTCTTCGGCTTTAACGAGTTTGTTGACCGGTTGATGGAATCCGCCATAGCAGCGATGAAAGACCAGGGAGCAACGATTGTGGACCCTGCGGAAATTGAAAACGCCGAGGATTTGGGCAAACCGGAATTTGAGGTGCTTCTCTTTGATTTCAAGGCAGACATGAACGCCTATCTGGCGTCACTTGGCTCCAAAGCTCCAGTGCGTTCGATGAAAGAGATTATCGAATTCAATGAACGCCATGCCCGCGAAGAGATGCCCTATTTTGCGCAGGATATCTTTCTTAAAGCCGAGGCCAAAGGACCTTTGACCGGCACGGAATACCAACAGGCGCTTGAAAAATGCCACACGCTCGCGCGCGAAAAGGGCATCGACGCGACGATGGACAGGTACAGGCTGGATGCGCTTATAGCGCCTACGGGACCGCCGGCATGGACGACGGACCTGGTGAACGGCGACCACGACGCGGGCGGCAGTTCCACTCCCGCGGCCGTGGCTGGCTATCCCAGCATAACCGTGCCTGCCGGATTTGTTTTCGGGCTTCCCGTCGGCATCTCGTTCTTCGGGCGCGCGTGGAGCGAACCGACTTTGATCAAACTCGCATACGCCTTCGAGCAGGCCACAAAATTCCGCAAGCCGCCGAAGTTTCTCGCGACAGCAGATTTAAGCGCTTAACGATTGAAGGTGATGCTCTTTATCCTGATATTGGTGTTCCTGTCCTGTAATCCTGCACCGCAGGGAAAGACGCTGAACGCGGAACAACGATGAGGGAGGAACCTGTAGTTTCGCGCGCTTTGCCCCCATGAAAAGATCAGTTTAAGCAGTGAGCTGTTGCAACGTCAGACGGCACGACGCAAAGTTGAGATCGAGGAGTCCCCGCATTGCACTCCTGATCATCGTTGGCACTGCAGGCATTGGCTCGTACACGAACTTTCCCGCCAGCGCTCGCCTGAGAGTGGCCCTCGGGCAATAGATCACGGCCGACGGGCGTTTTTCCCGGACCTAACCTGAGAGTCGCCACAATTTCATGGCTCGTCCGCGTGAGTCCTCGCGGCTTCCCAGGCCAAGATGGCGCGCTTGCGCTCGACACCACCATGATAGTTGCCGATTGCGCCGACTTTGCGAATCACCCGATGGCAGGGAATGATGAATGCAATGGGATTCTGCCCGACGGCGGTCCCCACGGCGCGCGTCGCTTTTGGATTGCCCACTCGAGCAGCCAGGTCCTCATAAGGGACCACAGCACCCGGAGGAATTTCCAGCAGTGCCTGCCACACCTTGACCTGGAAGTTTGTGCCGCGCAGATCAATCGGCAGCTTTCCCCGATGGTTGTTCCGGGGAAAGATTCGATTGAGGTAGCGGCTGGTCGAATCCGGATCCAGCACAAAGTCGGCTCCCGGCCAGCGCTGACGCACTTCATTCAAGACTGCTTTGCGTCCGTTTGTAACGAAGTACATCGCGCAGATTCCACGATCAGTCGTGGCCAGCAGGCATTCGCCAAATGGGCTCGCATGGAACCCATACCGGATGCGCAGACCCGCGCCTCGTCTCTTGAATTCTCCCGGCGTAACGGCCTCCACGCTGACAAACAGGTCATGCAGGCGGCTGGGACTTGAGAGACCGGCCGCATAGGCTGCGTCGAGAACGTTCCCGGACCGTTCGAGGGCGCGCTTCGCGTAATCCAGCATCAGGAATTGCAGAAACCGCTTGGGGCTGATGCCCGCCCAACGCTTGAAGAGCCGTTGAAAATGGTACAGGCTGAGGTTGACGCTTTTCGCCACTTCCGCCAGGTCCGGCTGCTCGGGAAAACGTCTATCCAGGTAATGAATCGCCTTTTCGATTCGGGAATAATCGTCAGGCTTCGTTTGCATCGTTTCACTCTCCTCAAATCCATCATGAAGAGGAGGCGGCGAGAGGGCAATCCGATTCTTGCGCCTGTTGAAGGCTCTGCAGGCTCAGGCGCAAGCCAGCAGACCTCGCTCGGCTGTAGGCACATCGTTAGCCGAGTCGAAATTCGGATGCTCTTCCGAGAATGCCCGCGAAAAATGGGGGATAGCTGCTACGAGAAGTCCTCAAACTGCAACAATAGCAATCGCGCGAAGAACCGCGCCCCCTGGCGGAATCCTTCCAGTAGAATAACCGCTAATACTGCTGGACTTTGATGACCGTATCGCCGCTGAAGGTTACAAAGAGGACGTGTGGCGGGAGCCCATAAAGCCAATCCTCGGTCTCCTCGCCGTTGGGTTGGGTCTCCCGTACCTTGCGGAAAGGCGCGCCCTTGGCGGAAAGCACGGCGTTCCGATCCATTCCGACCAGCACCTGGTGATTCTTGATAGCTTCCTTGAATTTTTCCGGCACTTTCGGCGAGTAGAGTTCCGTGGGCAACTTGCGATGAAAATCGAGCGCCACGCTTAACAGTTGCTTGGCCTGATCCACACTCAGGTTCGGCACTTTCTTGCCGGGAAAAGTCAGAGTGATCGAGGAGCCGTAAGCGATGGGGTTCTGCTGCTGGTTCTGATCGAGGGGCTGCATCATCCCGCCCATGCCGATTTCAATGTGCTGGTACCATTTCTTGCGGTTTTTCCCGCCATTATTGATTTCAAAGACGACCGCATGATCTTTGAACTGGATCCTGGTGATTTCGACGGGTATTCCCGGCTGGATTGCCGGCCCATTGGTCTCAAGTTCCTTCTTGGCCCGTTCCTCGTCGATTTGCCCCTTGTCGTTGATAAAGAGGCCGTGTTTGCCGCGCGGCAGGACCACTTTTGCCACGGCCACCTCGCGATCCAGGCCGCGTATCAACAGGATTCGGTCAACCTGGCTGAGACTCTGTTCTTTAGCGAATGAGAAAGCCGGCCCGATCAACAAAACTGCCACACACACGAGCAGAGCGCACCGGCTGCCTGCGAGTTCGGTTCGGCGCGTGCGTTCGCAGGATTTTGGTTTAACGTTTTTCAGGGAACCTGGAGGAGATTGCAAATGGCGGAGGCATCGAGCGTTACTCATGGCCTTACCCACGCTTCGGCGCCTTTTTGAATGCGCCTCACCTAAGTCTTGTCGGCGGGGAACGTCTCACCGCTGAAGAGCGGCTTTACCAGCTCTTCTTCGTCTCCCGGACCGAGCGCCAGCTTCCGCATTTCCGCCGTCATAGAGATGCGCCCGGAAACAATAAAGTAAATCGTTCCCGCCGCAAGTACCCCTAGCGTTAGGATACTACCTTCCGGGCCATAAGCGCCACCGGTAAGCCAAACGGGCCCGCTGACTCTGGCACTCAGGATTGGATACGGCAAAGTCAAACCACTGACGGGAAGCCCCAGAACGCATCCCTGAACAAAGTTCCAGGCGAAGTGGATGCCGAATGGCAGCCAAAGCGCCCGCGTTCGCAGATAGCATACAGCCAGGAGCACCCCAACAACGGCGGTATTCAGTGTCGATATCCACGTGTGAAACGGGTTCCACAGGTGGACGGCGCCAAACAGGATCGATACCGCGATCACGCTGATGACCGGGCCAACGGAATCCACCAGTCGCTGGAATGGATAGCCGCGGAAGATCAGTTCTTCATCGGCGGCTGAGACTAAAAGCAGAACAAACAGGAAAACTTCGGCAACCGCCGTTCTTCCTGCGGATGAGTTTGACAGAGAGAACCGGGCAAATCCCAGCAATCCCTCCGCGCTTCCGACGGCCAGAATCATGACTGCGCCGGCGGCCAGGCCGATTGCAAGTTCGTTCCTCCACCGGGGGTGAAATGCGACTCCGACCGAGCCCAGCGGGCGACGATCGAACAGGTGGGTCAGGAGCGCATAGAGTCCCAGCAGGGCCAGTAATAACGGCAGGTTGTACCGCAGCATCAGCGATAACTGACCGGGCAGCCAGGGGATGCGCAATCGCATCGCCACAGCAAGAAAGCTGATCACCATGAAGCATGCCAGGATTCCCACCGCGGAAATGAGAAACCGGATGAATGGCCGAAGGCGGCCGCCTTGGAAGAAAACGTTTTCCATGTCGAGCACGGAAGGCTCCTGTCGAAGCACGCTTGCCTTGCGGCAGTGTAATGCGCCCACGGCAAGGTTCTTTACTTTCAACCTGCGGCCCTATTCTGATCATTTTGACGCTAATGCGCAATGGCCAACTGTCGTTAGCACGTGAAGATGTCCGGTTTTTATAGCACATAATCTGTCCGGTTTTGGTTTTTCTTTGCCGCTAGCC